>JGI24702J35022_10001556_pt1 | contig 14213 bp, 7 predicted proteins | sample TergutTh196P4_FD_35022 | JGI IMG/M metagenome (IMG submission 35022)
CCTTGATGCTTCATGGTTAATAACACCCGTGGAACCAGTACGCGCTCTCCTTTGGTAGTCGCTTATTGGATCTTTCAGATACTGTTTTATTTTTTCGCCCTGTTCACCATTTGTNAACGAGGGTAAATCGCTTAACGCATCNTATACNGTTACAAATTTTGAACCGATTTCAGACGTTGGTTTTTTTACCAAAGACTGCCCATCAAAAGTCGTTGTGAAATTTGGACGTATCGGAGCGTGATAAATAGGTTCTGGAAAAACAGACGTAGGCAAGTTTTCCCCCCGCAGACCGAGAATAATCGTCCGCCATCTCATTTGCGGCACCCCGTAGTAAGCTGCACCCAAGATACGGACATCAGCGCCATACCCTAAATCTGCCAGTGCGTCGAGGATTGCATGAAGTGTTGCTCCGTCCTCAAAAGAAACAAGGCCAGGTACGTTTTCAATCAATATTGCTCGCGGCGCAAACACATCTACAAAGCGAAGAAAATCTCTGAACAAATGATTGCGTTCATCAAGCGTGCTACGGATGGGCGCATTTATCGAAAACCCTTGACACGGAGGGCCGCCAGCGATTAAGTCAAGTTCTTCTCGTTCCACGTTCAAATCTTTCATTATTCTTTCAGGGTTAAGTTCCCTTATGTCTGCGGTCACAACCTTTGTGCTTGGATGGTTGCGCTGATATGTCTGTGCATATTCCGGCATAATTTCATTTGAGAATAGCCCATGAAAGCCAGCCTCAGTTAGTCCTTCCGATAACCCCCCTGCGCCAGCAAAAAGATCAATGAAGTTGAAATCATGCATAGACATGTGATTGTCCTCCTGTTTAGAAAAGAGCCTACTTATCGGCAACGATTTTTTGTGTCCTTGCGTTTTTTCTACGCCCATCAATAGATTTAGGCGTGTCCTTTGGAATCAACCATATACGATCCTTGCGGACAGCACCGTCGATACGACCTTTTGAACATAGTGCCTGTACCCGTCGCGTTTTATACCCCACCGAGTTCCCACTTCTGCGGGGGTCAGCCAGTCTATATCCATTCACGCACCTCATGCAAAACGCTATATGTAGTATTGTAGCACGGTCGAGCGCACGATACAAGCACTACTGTGTTTTATTTTTTCAACTATACGTCTATACGTATTATGACGATTCTCCCATTTTTGCTGTCCAAAAAAACGGACTGGAATCGTACAAATCAGAAAAAGTATACAAGTTCTCTCTCCAACCCAGAAAAGTTCCTTGACAATATAGTCCGAGGGGATCGTTTATTTTATTCCGTATCGATGGACGGCAGTCATAGTGAATAGGCACAATACCACAAATAACATCGTTATCCGTTCTTGTGCACAATCATGTTGCATTATTCAAGTAGGGGCGAACCTAAGTGTTCGCCCTCGTGCATGTTTCCTGTGTACCAAGAACCTAAGTGTTCGCCCTCGTGCATGTTTCCTGTGTACCAGGAACCTAAGTGTTCGTCCTCGAGCATGTTTCCTGTGTACCAGGGACCTTCGGTGTTCACCCTCTTACATGTCTCCTGTGCTGTTGTCAGGTCAGACACATAATGAGTTCATCCATGTTGATTTGTGATTGAACAATACCGGCGTATTTACCGGGTTTTACACCGTAAGTTGTAATCATTGTGAGGTGGAGAGCTTTTCGCGTTTTTGTTTCATTCCGGAACACTTCGATTTTCCCTCGCAGAGCTAGGTCATAAGCACGGCTAATTTCAAACGGGCCTTTAGCAAATTTTATTTCGCAAAGATTGATTACTCTATCACTGCGGTCAATAACAAGATCGATCTGGGCGCCTTTGTCATCATTTCGGCTGATCCAGGAAGCAATCTCTGTGTGAACGCCGGATATTCCCAGAGCTTTTTTGATCTGTTTGATATGCGCAAGGCATACTTGCTCAAAAGCATAACCGCTCCAAGCGCGGTGTCCGGCGTTGTCNGTGTATGTACTCCAGAAATTCTCGCTGTCAGTTTTGCGGATAAACGAGAGGTGAAAAGCTGTGAACGGATCTGNAAGTTGATAGAGNGCGCCATTTTTCTCCTTACCGAACGGTTTNTATTTGCGAATAAAACCGCTTTCCTCAAGTTCTAGTAGGATTCTTGTCAGGTTNCCGCCATTTCCAAAATCGACAATGCTAGCGATAGTCTCTCGCGTCAATCCTTGCTTTTTCGCGTGCAACGCCTCCAGCACCTGAATATGTTTTGCTGGATTAATAAAAAGCGTATCCATCAACCTGTTAAACTCAAAGCGCAACGGCGCTACCTCGCCAAAACAAATTCTATCTACATTAAGCGCAAGACTGTATCGTTTTTCGACCATACGGAGGTAGTACGGTATCCCGCCGAAGATCATATAACTTTCGATCAAATCTTGGGTATTCATGGCGACGCCTCTGCTTGTGTAATATTCCATGCACTCCGCAAGCGTAAATGGTTTTAAGGCGATTTGCCGCGTTATCCGATTGTACAGACCGCCCTTGTTCCGGAATATTTTCTTCGTAATCCATGAGGTTGCCGACCCGCACGCAATCAGCATGATATTTTTTTGCCCTGACGCCCAACCGTTCCAAAATTTCTCAAAGGCAGGAATGAAATCAGATTTTTTGTTGTCCATCCAAGGCATTTCGTCGATAAAGATCAGTAAACGGTCTTCAGTATTTGCTTTTGTTATTAAAGCGCGTAAGGCATCAAAGGCATCAAACCAATTGTCAGCAACATCAGCGCCGCCATTTTCTGGAGTCCATCCATGTTCACGCAACGACTTTGTGAATTCAGTCCTCTGCTGCCTTGCATTCCTATTTGCCACACCAGTGTAGCTGAAGAAAAACTCATTGCCAAATGTTTCACGTACAAGATATGTCTTACCTATACGACGACGACCATAAATCACAACAAATTCCGCTTCTCGGCTCAAAGCTAGCTCATTCAGAAGCAGCTGTTCTTCTTTTCGACCAATCATACTACGCCTCCACAAGAAATATAAAATGCTGAAACAGCGTATTTTTTACCCGTTTCAGCATTTTATAATATTCATGTAGTGACGTCAACCTATAATATAACAATTGTAGGGGCGAACCTATGTGTTCACCCTCATGCATGTTTCCTGCGTACTAGGGCAGACACATAGGTCTGCCCCTACGGTGATCGTATATTTTCCCGTTTAAATGGTCGTATGGGCGAACCTATGTGTTCGCCCTCGTGCATGTTTCCTTCGCACCAGGGCAGACACATAGGTCTGCCCCCCTAATTCCCTGCGACGCTTGCTCTTGCCGCGTATCTCTTGTTTGTCAATTCCTTATTTAGAAGATCCAATACATCGTCCACTGACAGGCCTAATGACTCGACGCACTCAAGAGCCGCCGCGATATCGAGGCACTTTCTTTTGTCCGACAGATTGCTGCGCTTTCGCTGCAATTCCCTAATTTTTATTTGGAGCGACTCCATTTCGGCGTCTATCTCGTCTATTTCCGCTTCGTATTCCACTGCCTTTTTCAATTGCGACATGGTTAACTCCTTTCCAACGCGGCGCCTTGTGGTCTTGCGGATAGGTCACGCCGACAAGCCATATTGTATACCAGATATATGGATTTGCGCAATAATCGTATGGCTTCAAGTTGTCTTCCTTGAACGCGGCTTTATTACGCTAAAGTTGCACCTGAGCCGTTTGATTTAGATAATTTCAGGCTACAAATGAACGGATTATGTAACGTATTCGTAACATACCGATTATAGTATATTAATGGGTCTTCATTTGTTTGCCGGCTGGTTTGCCGTGGGCTGGGTGCCAATAAATGCGCCGCCTGTAGGGCATGGGGGGATGGTCAGCAAGCAATAAACCGTGATCCTATATTCATTGGCGTTATACAATTATGCGTCTATGCAAACGAAAAGTTTTGGAGGAATTCTACTATGATTAAAACAAAAAAACGAATACTATCTCTGTTGCTCGCGTTTATGGTCATCATTCCAAGCCTGAGCGCGATCGACGTCGCAGTAGCCGCCGATCCGGTAAACATCGCTTATCGGAGGCCGGCTTACGCTTCGCTTTACCAAAACACCCCAGCGAGCCTGGGGACGTCGGTTACGGCGGGTTCGTGGTCTACGAGCGACACGGCGACTTCGCTTCCCAGCTACGACGAGACCGCGATGAATCTGACCGACGGGATAATCGGGGATGTTAACAACCCACTTGCCTACCCGATATTCGACGCGTTTAACATCAACGGGACAAAGACTGCGGGGACCGGTGTTTCCGCTGTCACCGTAAGCAATTTAGGCAATATGATCAACGGGCAAACTTTAAGTACAGGCACCGCGACGCTCTCCGTAAGTACGAGCGCGCCGATTTCTGCAACTAACCCGCTGATCCTCAAAGCCACGCTGTCCAAACCTGAAAAGGTCATGGCGTACAGCATGCTAAACCAATTGGGCAACAGCACAGTGACGAATAAACCGCACGCATGGAGTATGCAAGCGTCGAAAACCGGCGGCGACGCGGCGTCTGAATGGGTCACGATCGACTCGTACACCCTTACGCAGACACCGGGTTCCGGATCGCTGAGCGGGACGAACGCCAGCTCGCCTTTCAACGGCATGGATGTGCGTTTTGTCGACGCGAGCGGTTTCCCCAACGGGTTGTCGTTCTACACTTACAACGGCTCCGCCCAGGCGACTGCGGGCGTGCGCCGCGATACGACGTGCAATGATTATTACCAATACTACAGGATGGTCGTAACCAGGACGAACGCGACGTCGACGACGTCCGGCGTCTCCGTTGGGCTAGCCGATTTCGCGCTATTTGCCGAAACGCCGGGCGGAGGTTTGCGTAACGTTTTGCGCAACCCGTTTATCAGCAGGTGGAGGAGTACGGCTAGCGCGGCGCAATGGGTATACGTCGATTTGGGCGAAAACGTTTCTTATGACAGCTTAAAGCTGTTCTGGGGCAAAGACAGCTACGCGACAAATTATACCGTCCAGGTTTCAAACGATGTTAGCTACAACTATGGCAACGGCGGAGGGACAGGCGAAAACGCGAACAGTACCTGGACGACCATAGCAACGCAGACGGAAGGCGCCGGCGGGACAGAGGAGATTTCCTTCCCACTTCAGACGGCGCGTTATCTAAAGATCAATATGACGTCCCGCGTGTCGGGCTCATCGGACTACAAGCTTTACGAGCTTGAGGTATACGGCGAGAGGGATGAGGAGCCTTACGCCAACCCGTCCAGGCCCGCGCCCGAGGCAGATGGCTTCCAAGAACTGACAGGCGGCGACTGGAAACTCGCCCGCGCCGAGGAAATGACGGTCACAGGCGAACAGCTTTCTGTCGCGGGTTATGACGACAGCGCTTGGCTCCCGGCAAAAGTGCCCGGAACCGCGCTTATGTCATACGTGAATGCGGGAGTTCTCCCCGACCCCAACTTCGACATGAACATGATGTTCATATCCGATACTTATTTTTACAGCGACTGGTGGTACAGGACTTCGTTCGACATTCCGGCTGACAAGGCTGGTCAGAGCTTTTATCTTAATTTTAGCGGCATCAACTGGAAAGCGAAAGTGTTTATCAACGGCAAGGCGATAAGCGACGACGCAAACGATATCGAGGGCAGCTTCATCAGAGGAAAATTCGATATCTCTGGTTTCGCGGGCGTCGGCAAAAACTATCTGGCGGTGCATATATCTCCGCCTGAACACTACGCGACTGCCCATACGAAGAGCTATTCCACGCCAAACACAAACGGCGGCTTGCTCGGCGCGGACAACCCAACGTTCCACGCCTCCGCAAACTGGGACTGGGTGCCTACGATTCGAGGCCGCGACACGGGCATCTATGATAAAGTGTTCTTATCGTATTCCGGGGGCGTCAACCTTGTCGATCCGTGGGTAGTGACTGAATTCGACAAAGCACGCCAGTTCAGCGACAACGACCTGCTCAGCGACCTAAAACCCAGCGACGACCCGGCATATGATTTCTCGAAGGCGCATACGACGCTGAAAACGGAAGTCAGCAACACGACCGGGGAGAGTGTCACAGCGGTCGTGACATGTGCGTACGAACCAAGCGGCGTCACATTTAGCAGCGCGCCAATAGTCGTCGCTCCCGGCGCCATAGTGCCTGTTGAAATGAAAGCCGACATAGCAAATCCGCAGGTTTGGTGGCCGAACTGCTATGGCGAGCAACCGCTATATACGGCTACCGTCAAGGTCAGCGTCGACGGCGTCGTCAAAGATGAAAACACGTTCCGCTTCGGCGTCAGGCAACTTGTTTTCACATATACTCCTCCTACCGGTTCCAGCTTCCCCTCAACAAGCAACTTCGGTTCAAGTACGCAGAGTGACTCCGCGCTAAACGTATTTTGTAACGGCGTGAGGATATTCTGCCGGGGCGGCAACTGGGGCATGGACGACAGCAATGTCGATCTTACATACGAGGGCTACCGCGTCAGGGTCAAGCTCCACGCCGAGGAAAACTTCACGATGATCCGCAACTGGGTCGGAATGACGATGAAAGAAGAATTCTATGACGCTTGCGATGAGTATGGGATTCTGGTTTGGGACGATTTCTGGCTTGCCAACCCATGGGACGGCCCAGACCCGCTCGACAACGATATGTTTATCGCAAACGCCAGGGATAAGATAAAGGTCGTGCGTAAACACGCCAGCATGGCGATTTACTGCACGCGCAACGAGTCGGTCGTCGCCAGGCCGCTTGACTCGAATCTCCAAGCGTCGATAACAGAGCTAGACGGCACGCGCGCCTATGTGCGCTCTTCAGACTCGGCGGTCTTCGGCATAAACGGACACGGGCCATATACCGAACAGGAGAGAAAAGCGTACTTCTACGGCAGCAACAGCGCTAATTTCCAGCTCCACACGGAGCGTGGACAGCACGTAATCCCGAACTACGAAGTGCTTGCTAAATATTTCAGGCCTGAGAACATGTGGCCAGGCTATACATCCGCCAGCACGACCGCGCATCCGTGGCGCACCAATGTCGTGGCTGCCAACGTATGGGGAGTGCATGACTTCTTCATGGGCGGAAACGGGCCGGCGACCAATTTCTTTTCCCAGCTAACCACCTACGCGACGTTCGCGACGCTGGCTGATAGGTACAACAGCATAGAGGGCTTCACCACCGTATCGCAGCTACCGAACTACGACCTGCACCGGGCGATGTTCGAGGGGTTTGTCGAGAAAAAGGGCAGCGGCTTGCTGATGTGGATGAGCATGAGCGCCTGGCCGTCATTCGCGTGGCGCACGTTCGACTACTACTATGATACGTCGTCTGCATATTTCGGTATTAAAAAAGCCTGCGAACCGCTAGGGATCATTTGGAACCCAACAAACAGCGCCGCCGCCACCGGTACCTCGAACTCCAGCACATATAACCCGCGCCCAGGCGAAATCGCTATCGTCAACAACTCGGGCAAGGTACTCACAAACCTGAAAGCCGTAGCGAAAATCTATTCGATGAACGGCGAGCTGCTGAAAACCGTTTTTGAGACCGACATACCACTGTTGTCCGTCGACCAGCTCCTGTCGCTGAGCACGGCGGCAAACAGCGCGTTGTGGACGACTACGCCGACATCAACGAGAGTCAAGTTCCTCAAGCTCGAAGTGTTCGACGATAAAGACAATCTGCTAACCGACAACTTCTACTGGCGCGACACCGTCGGGGAGACTGCCGCTACGTCCGCTCCGAACTACACCGAAATGCAAAACATGCCAAAGGTCAGCCTTGAGGCGACGGCTGCCTACGCCAGTTCCGACGTGAACTCAAATTACTACAGCGTTGTGGTCAAAAACAACACGGACAATGTAGCGATTCAAGTTAGGGTCAAGGCTGCCGACGACGACGGGGAGATCATCCTCCCGGTATACTATAGCGACAACTATTTTAGTCTACTTCCCGGCGAATCCAAGACAGTAACGGTCGATGTCGAGAAACTGTATTTCGACGATTTCCCAGAAATAACCATCAGCGGGTTCAATGTAAACGAGGCTGAGGTCCAGTATCTCATCGACGCCGACCATGACGCCACGCTAGCTAGCTTCGCGTATGGCGGCCAAACATTTACGGTTGCCCCCGGCGTCTATGAGTACGACGTCAACATCCCGGCAAACGTTAGCGCAATTTCCGCCTTTGCCGCCGCCAACGTCGTACCCAGCTATCCCAACGACGTCAACGTCAGCGTCGAGCTGTCACCCGCGAGCGGTGCCGTACCTTGCGTAGCTACCGTAAAAGTGGTGAGCAAAGAGCATTCGAAGCTAAGGTTGACGTATAAGATAAACTTTGGCCATCTCACCGTAACCGATCTTTCAGCAAGCGTTGACGCTGTCACGGGCTGGACTGCAGCGGCGAATATCCGCTTTGGCGACGGCGCGACGACGTACAGGCTATACTTCGCGGTTTATGCGGGAGGCAAGCTGGTCGAAGTGAAAGAATTCGAGAAAGGCGCGCTCGCCCTGCACAGTAGCGGCGTCATCAGCGAAAACATCCCGCTACCCAATCTGACGGGTGTTAGCGGCGCGATAACGCTCAAAGTATTCCTATGGGATCAAGACTTCATCCCACTAGCGCCAAACTGGTCAGCTCAAGGATAATTTTCTAAAAATTCTGAGATGAACGCGCAGGGCGAAATTAATCCGCCCTGCGTGTCTTGTTATGAACCGAAAAACATTGACAGTAAATTATGGCGGACGTATAATTATTGCGCAAACTCTAACGGAATTTGTGCTGAAAATAGGTGTTTTGCCATCAAAATCATCAGGAATTGTTGAAAAACAGTTCCGTGACGATTGGGGGGGATGGCGAAATAACCTGAATCAAAGCGCAGAAAACGTTAGCGTGAGTTTTGTGCTTTTGTATATGTTATCATAATTATTCTTAATTTAAGGAGTGACATTAGATGTTAAGCTTTATTAAACCTGCTTTTTCTCGGGGTGGAAGGAAACTGGCGGCGCTTATAATTGCCGCCGTATTATTGGTATCCGCCTTACCAGTCATGAGCGTACAAGCGTTATCCGGCACGGCAAATTTTTCTCCGACTGAGAGCAACTTATCACCTAAGTACTGGGTTACAGCCAGCGCCAGCAGCAATTCCGACGACGCGGAAAACGCTCTTGACGGCAGCGCGGATACCGCTTGGTTAGCAGACAAAGCCGACAGCGCGAAATGGTTCATGGTTGACCTGTCCGGCGGCTATAACGCCGTACGCAAAACTGAAGTGACGTTCCCGGACGCCGCCACAATATACCAATACAAACTGGAAGGCTCGGCTAACGGGACAAACTGGAGCCTTCTGGCGGATAGAAGCGGCAACACAAGGGTAGCCGCCGGATTCACGGACGTATTTCAGCTCGACAATCTGCGTTATATAAAGCTGACGTTCTTGAGCAGCAGCAATATCGGCATTAAGAATATCAAAGTTATCAACTATCTGCGCCCGGATCTGAGCAACGGCTCCGATATGTCGGAACTTACAAGCTCAAGCACTACAAACTACTACTACAACGGCACGAACACCAGCGACGGCCACAGGGGCGGGAACATCAGCGGAAGCACCCCTGCCCTGGGCAACAATATTTACGGCCTTGTCAAAGACTCTGGCTGGTCCATCCTCCGCCTGCGTATCTGGAATTCATCTAGTAACCCAAACAGCACAACAGCTTCATGCGGCCCTTACGTCACCCGCAACATGGCCAGATACATAATGGGCGCGGGGCTGGATCTGGGTATAGACCTGCACTATTCCGACACATGGGCGGATCCTCAGCACCAAGCCAAACCAACAGCGTGGGGCAACCTCGCGTTTGACAGCCTTGTTACGACAATGAACACCTGGACGTATGACATGATCAAGTCACTTGTGGATCAGGATACCGTCCCGGAATATGTCGCAGTCGGCAACGAGATATCAAGCGGTTTCATGTGGGGCAGCGAATGGAATTCGATTGCTGGACACGGCGGCTCATCGGGATACAACATAACCCAACCGGGCGGCGGATTGCTATGGAATTACTGGCGCGAAGACGAAGTTACGCCAGCTCAGTATCAGCAGTACCTTACGCAAATGGATCGTTTCTTACAATTGGTCAACGCCGGCGTCGAAGCGGTTGATAAAGTGAACGCGGATTGCGGCACCAACATAGATACGGAGCTTCACTTTGCGTTTAACGTCGTCGAGGGCGACAACAGGGTGCCTATCCCCGAGAGTGAGCAACTGCCGCGCTTGGATGAACTATTTAGGCGGCTTTCGACTTCGCTGAAAGAAAACGGAAACAGCGTAGATCGTATAGGCATTTCATATTATCCCGACTGGCATGGCTCGCTCGCTCATCTTGAGGACAATATCAAGGTAATACGCAGTTATATGCCCGACGTAAAGATAAACATTTCTGAGTGTTCGCCGCCCAATTCGGGTTCTAGAAACGATGCGAACAGAGGTTCGTACACCGCAACTGTGCAGACTCAGGGCGAAGATATAGCGACAATCATGAAAATTGTAAGCGACATCCCGAATAACCTCGGCGTAGGCGTTCTGACATGGGGCGGTTCCGGCTCGTACCAATACGGCCCGGTCAACTTTACTACCTCAGGCAACCCGCGTCAGCCTTACGCCAGCATTAAAGTGTATAAAGACGCATTCCCGACAAACGTTGTCGAAAGCGGCGTCTATGTGACGACGCAGACAGGCGTTGCGCCGGTTCTTCCGTCAACCGTCAAAGAAATCGACGCGGTTACAGGCGTTATAAAGGACTCGGCGGTCACATGGGGCAATGTCTCCGCCGGCAGTTACGCGACGGCAGGCACATTCCAGGTAACCGGAACGGTGACGACGACTGGGAATATGAACGCTGTGACGGCATATGTTACCGTCGTCGATTACAGAGAGCCTTCATATTCGGTAGATTTCATAAAATATATCGCCGGCGGAATGGAGGCTACTTTCTCGATCGACAACGTATTTGGCGATGAAGACTTATCGGCTATAGGCTACGTCGCCGTTTACGACGCGAAAGGAAGGCTCGTTAGCGTCCAGGACGCTTTGGTTGACGCCGGCGTCGGGGAGGCGAAGAGCGAATCGATTCAACTCGGGGATCAACCGGCGGAATACACGGTCAAGGCGTTTTTCTGGGACGCGGATACATATATCCCGGTTTGTGATGTAACATACCCGGTTGAAGAGGTTTTACCACCGTTTGTACCGGTCATTGAGAACGCGACGAACGTTCCCTCAGGGTACTACTACCAGACGCATAACGCACCAATAAGCGTCGCGCCGATTCCCGCGCTTGAGGGCAGGGAAAACGAATTCATCTGCGGCGCCGACCTGTCGAGCCTCGCGATCGTAGTGGACTGCGGCGCGAAGTTTACCGACCTGAGCGGTCAGAAAATGATCGAGGACGACGAGATTTCCAACTGTCTTGCCATCATGAAGAAGTACGGCCTCAACTGGGTGAGGCTGCGCATATGGAACGACGTATCGGACTTCCCGTCGGGGATTACGGACGGCCAGGGCCCAGGCGGCAAAAACGACTTGGCGCAAGATCTCAGGATCGCGACAAGGGCAAAAGCGCTAGGGCTTAAGATACTGCTCGATTACCATTACAGCGACACATGGGCTGATCCCGGCCGGCAGATCAAACCAAGGGCCTGGACCAACCTTACTCAGCCCGAACTTGAAAACGCCGTATATACGTATACAAGGGATACGCTTCAAGCGTTCAAGGACGCTGGGTGTTTCCCCGATATGGTTCAGATCGGCAACGAGGTCAATAGCGGATTTTTGTATAACAATCTCAACGCCGCCAACACTTCATGGAGCGCGGCGCCGTCGAGCAATACCGGCAATACGAGCAATGAAGCCAACTATATTGCGTATACGAAAGCGGGCATCAGGGCCGTGCGCGAAGTCGATCCGAACAATGGAACCGCGAAACAGTCTAAGGTAATGATCCACCTAGCCAACCCCGAATCGACCACAAGACTGTCGACGAGAGCCGCCATGCTGCAAAGAAACAACGTCGACTACGACGTAATGGGCTCCTCATATTATCCGTGGTGGCACGGCACGATCGCGAACCTTACAACCGTACTAAACGGCATAGCTAACACCTACGGCAAAGAGGTCTGCATCGCCGAGACTGGCTGGGAACACATGGCTACCACTTACAGGCCCAGCCAAAACAGCGGAGGCCCGAACCTGAGCCGCCAGGTCAGCTCTTCCGAAGCGACAGGCTACGCCCTCAGCCCGCAAGGCCAGGCCGACGCGCTGAGAACAATAAGCAACGTCGTGGCGAATGTACCCGACAATAAAGGCCTTGGCGTGTTTGTCTGGGAACCCGCTTGGATATCGACGCCTCAGATGGGATCCGGCTGGGCCGGCAAAAACTCCAATATAGTTGTATCCAACCAAGCGCACTTTGACAGTTTCGGACGCGCGTTGCCTTCGGTCAACATATGGCCCAGGCTGTTCCCAGCCTACAATAATTACGTCGCGCCAACGCTTACATCGTTTGCCGCCGTAAACGTCAACACCAGCGTCGGGACGGCGCCGACAATGCCCGCCCAGGTCACGGCTATCTACAGCGACGGCTCGACGGCTAGCGTTGCGGTAACATGGGACTCCATAGCCTCCTCGCAATACGCCTCCGCCGGGACGTTCACCGTACAAGGCACAGTTGCCGGGACATCGATACGGCCAAGCGCAACGGTAAATGTTTCAGCCTCCGCCGGAACGAACCTACTAGTTGACCCTGGTTTTGAGAACAATAACCGGACTGCGATCAACTGGTCGTTCCCCAACGCGGGGACCTGGTATTCCAGCAACGCGTTTAACACAACGGCAACCTATGTGCGTACCGGGACAAGATCTGTTTTAGTGAGTAACGGCGGTTTAGGGCAAAGAGTCGCTCTGCAAGCGGGAAGGACATACAGATTGACAGCGTGGGTATACTACACCGCAACGGGCGGAACAGCTTACAACTTTGGTTTTAACGACGGCGCCACATCATATCCAGGCGACAATCGGGTCCAGACCATAAGCCATACACGCGCGGCACCGATCGATACATGGAAGCAACTAACCGTCACGTTCACGCCCACAGTGTCGAAAGACTATGTAATATACGTATGGTGCGCAACCAACGCAGCATCATATTTCGACGACTTTGAACTGGTAGAAACATAACATATGTTGGGGCGAACCTATGTGTTCGCCCTCAAGCAAGTTTCCAGCGTACCAGGGGGCGAACCTATGTGTTCGCCCTCATGGTAGGGGCGAACCTATGTGTTCGCCCTCAAGCAAGTTTCCAGCGCGTTTATTGGGGCAGACACATAAGTCTGCCCCAATTACAATAAAACTCAGGCATTATACGGATATATTGTTAAGTTTTTTAAAATCTCGATGTTTCCCGCGACGTATTGTTTGAACTCGTGCCACTACTTAAGAGATACAAACAATACTGATTCATTGATATGCCCTCTTGGCGTGACCGCTCGGAAAGCGTCTTGTGTAGTGATTTTGGTATTCGCAGTTTGAACTGTCCGCTGAAATCGTTAAGGTGGTTTGGCTCAGGGATTGGGATACGATCCTCCAAGCACGCTTCGAACCAGCATTTTTTTGCGTCTTCGATCATATCAAAGCCTTGCGAAATTGTTTCGGCACAAGTTACGCAACCAGGCAATTCCGGACAACATAAAGCAAAGCCGCCTTCTTCCTTATCCTCAACAACTTCAATTTTATAGCTCAAACCCATGTAATAATCTAGGCCTTTTTCCATATTATTCCTTATCCTCTCCTTCAGACACAATGACAGCATCTCTGACTAACTCAATGTAAGCCTTATTTACAGGATTGCCTTTAGGAATGGTTATAGGCATTTTCCCAGTCTTTCGGAATGTGACATGACTTCCGCCTGGTTGCCGCGCTTCGTAGCCGATGGTTTTCAATGCTTTCGATAAATCTTCATAGCGAAGGCTCTTATTTAAACGTAATATCTGCTCAATCAACTTCTCCCATTGCGCCAAATGAATCGCCTCCTGCTGGCTACACAATAACACGATACCACATATGGTGTCAATCGGCAAATAAAAATACCTGGGTATGCACTTGACGCCAACTGACCCAAACCCACTTCAGACAACTAAGCGATAAGGGGGTATCGACTTCGCTTCGACTGCGTACAGCGTT
>JGI24702J35022_10001557_pt1 | contig 14212 bp, 12 predicted proteins | sample TergutTh196P4_FD_35022 | JGI IMG/M metagenome (IMG submission 35022)
TCCCTCAAACTTGCTGTTGAGTATAAATGCGAGAGCATCGCCTTCCCCTTAATATCGAGTGGTATATACGGCTACCCGAAAGCCGATGCTCTCCGTGTCGCCACTGACGCCATTACAGATTTTATCGGCGAACATGATATCAACGTTGCACTTGTAGTATTCGATAAAGCCGCCACCCTGGTCAACGAAGGACTACTCGGAGCGGTGGAGAGTTATATTGATGAGCATTATGTTGATAAACTTAGTGTTTCACGGCTTCATCTTCTTGACTTCGAAGGATCTGCACCAAGTACACAGTTTAATGAAATTCTCAATATACCGAAACAGGTAAGGGAAAAAGCGTCCCCAAAGGTGTTTGCTGCTCAATCCATAGGCCAAAGCCTTGATGATTTGGTAGGCAATCTTGACGAGCCATTCTCCACAACGCTTTTACGGTTGATTGATTCGACTGGCAGAACAGATGCTGAGGTATATCGCCGCGCGAATATCGACCGCCGGCTTTTTTCAAAAATCAGAAGCAATGAGAATTATGCTCCGAGTAAATCTACTGTTCTTGCCTTTGCTATTGCGTTGGAATTGACGCTTGACCAAACCGATGATTTACTTGAACGGGCTGGATTTGCGCTTTCCAATAGCCGCAAATTCGATGTGATTGTCGAATTTTTCATTCAGAGCCGAAATTTTGACATTTTCGAGATAAACCAAGTGCTGTTCAGCTATGACCAACCACTGCTGGGAGAACACCTTTAACTAAGCGTATAGCGGGTCAGTGTGATTCCAAATTAAATTCTCCGCCGTCCTCGGACAGCGGATTTTTTATTATTGCAGAATGTATCGACAAGAATGCAACTATACTATGATAATTCTATAATTATTTTTAATCATTATAAAATAATAATTCTACAACATCTTCAAAAAGCGATATATATATGCTACAATGGGCTAATGGGAAGTCGCAAGGCCTGATGGAACCGAACGAAGTCCCAACAATTGACAAGGAAGGGGACCCGGATATGCAAAGTGTCCACGAATACGGCACGAAATTCGAAACAGTATGCGCCGTATTGGAGAAGTATAGCTGTGATCCACACATGCTCATCAAAATTTTGCAGGAAATTCAAGCCGAATACTCTTATTTGCCCGAAGACGTGATGACGTATATCGCGACGGCGCTCGACATCCCGCCAGTGACGGTTTTTGGCGTAGCGACGTTTTACTCGCACTTCACGCTCGAACCCAAGGGTAAATATGTTATAAAAGTATGCGACGGTACAGCCTGCCATGTGAGAAAGTCGACGGAAATAATCAGAACGTTTGAAAACGAGTTGGGACTCTCGGAGGAAAAGAAAACATCCGACGACATGCTATTNACGCTGGAAACGGTGGCGTGCGTCGGCGCGTGCGGGCTTGCGCCGGTTATTGTAATCAATGAGGAAGTCCACGGCGGAATGACAAAAGAAAAAGCGATTAAACTTTTGAGGGAAATCAGGGAGGAGGAAGCGTCAAATGGCAATTTGCGCAACACTTGAATCGCGCGGCGAGCATTTCGCGAGAGCCGCTGCAGCGCATAAAAATCATATCGTAATATGCGCGGGGACGGGTTGCGTCGCGAACGGCGCGATGAAAATATACGATCGGTTCATCGAGATTGCCAAAGATCGCGGGATAAGCTGCGATATAGAGCTTGAAAAAGAAGAAAACGCTGATCTGTCCATGGCGATGAGCGGCTGCCAGGGATTTTGCCAGATGGGCCCACTTGTCGCCGTCTACCCTCAGGGCATATTGTATATAATGGTCAAAGCCAAAGACGTAGAAGAAATCGTAGAAACAACGCTTATCAACGGAGAAATCGTCGAAAGGCTACTGTATAGGGCGCCTGCCGACGGTAGGACAATAGCGGAAAAAGAGGAAATACCGTTTTACGCTCGCCAAAAGCGGTTGCTCCTAGAGTTGTGTGGAAACATAGACGCCAGAAGCATCGACGAGTATATTTCCCACAGTGGGTACTATATGGCTCGAAAAGCGGTGCTTAAGATGGACGCCAAAGAGATTTGCGACGAGATACTGGCATCCGGCATACGCGGCCGCGGCGGGGCGGGCTTCCCAACCGGTAGGAAATGGGATTTGACGCGCCAGAATGAAAGCAATGTAAAATATGTGGTATGCAACGGCGACGAAGGAGATCCCGGCGCGTTCATGGACAGATGCCTGATGGAAGGCAACCCGCATTCCGTTCTGGAAGGGATGATCATAGCGTCGCAAGCCGTGAACGCCACAGAAGGCCGCATATACGTCCGCATGGAATACCCGCTAGCGATAGAGCGCCTGGAGAAGGCGATACTGGCGGCTCGGGAAGCTGGTTTTCTAGGCAATAACATATTCGGATCCAATAAACGGTTCGACATATCTATCATGGAAGGCGCCGGCGCGTTTGTATGTGGAGAGGAGACTGCCCTGATCGCCTCGGTTGAAGGCAGACGGGGCATGCCAACGCTCAAGCCTCCGTTCCCGGCGCAAAAAGGGCTGTTTGGCAAACCGACGGTGATCAACAACGTCGAAACGCTTGCCGCCATACCGCTAATCATGCGCATGGGCGCGGAAGAATACTCGAAGCTGGGTACTGCGAGTGCGAAAGGCACAAAAACGTTCGCGCTGACCGGGCACGTGGCGAACACCGGCCTCATAGAAGTTCCATTCGGCGCCACGCTTCGCGAAATAGTCCAAGATATCGGTGGCGGAGTGATCGACGACGAAGGGAACCTATGCGGCGTTGATTTCAAAGCCGTGCAAATTGGCGGGCCGTCCGGCGGATGCCTGACACAGGAACACCTTGACCTGCCACTCGATTATGACAGCTTAGCGTCGGTCGGGGCGATGGTAGGTTCAGGTGGGCTTGTCGTGATGAACCAGAATACATGCATGGTGAAGATAGCCGGATACTTCATGCAGTTTACACAAAACGAGAGTTGCGGTAAATGCGTCGTCTGCCGCGAAGGCACCCGGCAAATGCTGGCGCTTCTACAGGATATCTCGAACGGGGAAGCGACGCTGGATACGCTCGATTTGCTGGAGGAACTCGCGGAAGTCGTGAAGGTTGGGTCTTTGTGCGCGCTTGGCAAGACGGCGCCAAACCCCGTGCTGTCAACACTGAAGTATTTCCGTGATGAGTACGAGGCGCACGTTATCGATAAACGCTGTCCGACAGGCAATTGCGAAGCCATGCAGATATACTCTATCGTAGCGTCAATGTGCAAATCGTGCAGCATTTGCGCTAAAAAGTGTCCTGTTGGGGCAATAAACGGCGGGAAGGGCATCCCATACGTTATAGACAGTGGGCGGTGCATAAAATGTGGCGTTTGCGAACAAGTTTGCAAATTCAGCGCCGTCATCAAGGGGAAAGGAGAGTGACAGTATGTCAGGCCAGACAATTACCGTAGATTCGATGAAAGTGAAACTAAATGGCGAAAAGAACCTGCTTGAGGTAATCAGGAACGCCGGCATAGAGCTGCCTACTTTTTGCTACCATTCAGAAATAAGCGTTTACGGTGCTTGCCGTATGTGCATGGTTGAAGTGGAGGGGCGCGGAATACTGCCGGCATGTTCCACCGGCGCTGAAGAAGGGATGGTCGTACATACCAATACCAAGCAAATAAGGAACATGCGCAAGATAATCATCGAGCTTATGCTTGCAAGCCACGAAGAGACATGTACGACGTGTCGGCAAAGCAGCGTCTGCCGGCTGCAGGATATCGCCAAGCAGTTGGGCGTAAAGGAAGTCAGATATAAAAAGATGGTGCGTTCAGAAGCGGTGGATCTCTCCTCTCCGTCAATAGCATACGATCCGAGCAAATGCATACTTTGCGGGGACTGTGTTCGGGTTTGCAACGAAATACAGGCAGTCAGCTCATTGGATTTCGCATACAGAGGTGCCAGCGCGCGAGTGGTGACGCCGCACAACAAAGGCATTGGCTTGGTAGAATGCGTCGGATGTGGGCAATGTGTGAAAATATGCCCTGTAGGCGCACTGACGATCAAGACGAACCTGACGAATGTATGGGAAGAAATATATAACGAAGACAAATTTGTCATAGCGCAGATCGCACCATCCGTACGTGTGGCGATAGGGGAGTGCTTCGGCGAGAAACCTGGCGTCAACAATATCGGGAAAATAGTGTCGGCGCTGCGGATGATCGGTTTTGACCGCGTCTATGATATGAATTATGGCGCTGACTTTACGGTGGTCGAGGAAGGGAAGGAGTTACTAAGCCGCCTCGAAAAGGGGGAGCATCTGCCGATCCTAACATCGTGCTGCCCAGCATGGGTCAAGTTTGTCGAACAGTTGTACCCCGATTTGTTGAGCAACTTGTCAACTGCTAAAAGCCCCATGCATATGTTTGGCGCTTTAAGCAAGGAGATTTTATCGAAGGAACTGAACATTCCTAGGGAAAAAATAGTTGATGTATGCGTCGCACCGTGTACAGCGAAAAAATACGAAGCAGAGCGCAAGAAATTCAAAGTGGACGGTATCCCGGACGTCGATCATGTCATCACTACTGAGGAATTGGCCCGCATGATAAAAGAACACGGGATCGAATTTGACAAACTCGAACCCAGCTCTTTGGATATGCCGCTAAGCTTCGCGACTGGCGGCGCGGCGATTTTTGGCGTGACCGGCGGTGTTTGCGAAGCCGTGTTGCGCTATGCGGCTGACGCGCTCGAAAAAGGATCCGCTCGCGAGTTTAAGGAAGTACGCGGCAGCGATGGCATAAGGGTCGGCGAGGTCGCGGTGGGTAGCAAAACGCTCAAACTATGCGTGGTAAGCGGCCTCAGTAACGCGAAAACCCTTATCGAGAAGGTGATGAGAGGCGAGGAATACTACGATGTGATAGAGGTTATGGCATGCCCGGGCGGATGTATCAACGGAGGGGGCCAACCAGTTGACTTTGGAAAGGATGTCCTCGCCGAGCGGGCAAGGGGCTTGTACGACAACGACCGGTCGCTACAGTTCCATGTGTCAAGCGAAAACCCGTTCCTCCAACATTTCTTCAACGAATGCGACGACAAAGAAAAAGAACACGAAATGCTGCATACCACATACGAGAACCGTCGGCTGCTAAAGCGTGATGATTTTGCTCTCAACGCCGCCAGTGAGGAGAAGCTGCTGAGCTTGACGATTTGCTTTGGCAGAAGTTGCTTCCACCGCGGAGCGCAGGCTCTGTATATGAATCTGATGAAATACATACGAGGCGCTGGGCTTGACAAGTATATTGAATTCAACGCGAGATTCTGTTCGAAAATGTGCGAACGGGGACCGGTTCTTCAAATGGATGGCGAAACGTTGGAGTTTTGCACATACCAGAAAGCAGTCGACGCAATTGAAGCCGCGCTAGTGCGAAAGCGGTAATAACCGGATCAAAAAGCCACTGAGGAGTTGTATTGCGGCGCTCCGCTATACAACCCTCAGTGGCTGACGCCCCGTCATGTGGAGGATGTGGAGTATAATTATATGGATTTTATATATGCGGCGACATAGTCATTGAATATTGCAGCTTTCCGTTTGGCAAGAGGCACTTCCGCCCCGCCTAATATGGTTACAGAGTTTTTCCTAACGCTCGTAACATATGCTAATGATACGATAAACGATTTGTGTGTCTGAAAAAACAACGCGTCGGCTAATTTCTCTTCCCAGTATTTCAACGGTTTACGGCTGATTAGGTTCCCTTGATCAACAGTGTAAATGACCGACCCATCCCCTATTGCTTCGATATACATGATATCTTTTTCATACACAATGATCTCGGTTTTTACTTCAGCTTCACTGCAATCCACAATTACCTTGGTGTTCGAGTAAACATCCTTTATCGCTTCCGCGAGGCTTTCCTTTAGATCTTCTTCATTGACGGGCTTCACAAGATAACGAAAAGCTTTCACTTTAAAGGCTTTTTGCATCATTTCAGAATAGTTAGTTAAAAAAATTATGCGCGTGTCACGGTTTCTTTTATTAAGGTCCTCCGCCGCTTTAAAACCATCCAAGAAGGGCATTTCTATGTCCAAAAACACGATATCCAAATGTTGCTCGTAGTTAGTTAGTTGCAAGCCATCATTGAAAATAAGCAGCTCATAATTGATTGAATCGCCTAAAAACGAAGCGCAAAATTCCTTCATCTGTACGCAGACATGTTCATTGTCATCACAAATCGCTATTCTAAGCATACGAAATTCCTCCGAAACCATTTGCGAATCATTAAAATAATAGGATGCGTCTACATGCTGGGTCTTTTAATTGAACTGATAAAGCTATATTTGCTTCAAAAATTGATGGGCTACTCCACTACAAAAAAGCTCATTACACCTGGTTGCGCGATAATCGTCTCACTTGCGGTTATTTGGTTTTCACAGGATAATTTGGATGAAAACACATTTGAGATATTATGTGGATTTTTAGAAATAATCAGTATTGCTTTGCTTGTTAAAGGGGGAAATAGATACATTTCGGTTTTTTTAGGCGTCTTCATTTTGTGGTTTGTCGATATATTCTTCCAAAACATATTTATAATGTTGTTTTCAGAGGCGATTGAACCGTTTGTGGACTCATTTTCCCTGGTAATACTTGCAACGTTAACAGTGGCTTTGAAGTGCTTGAAGAAACCGCCCTTAATCAAGTTCGAATCGTACGGGAAAAGGCAGATTCTGATCTTTATGGCAGGACTCCTCAGCTTTGCTTTGTACTTGGCACCATATCAAATTGCCGGCTATGAAAACGACTCATTGCAAATGAACAAGTTTTTGGCAATAATATCCGCTGTCAGCGGTATCTTTTTTATCGTGATATCAATCAACGCGGGGCAAAAACATCATTACATGGAGATTGCAAGTATAACCGAGTCCATGAGAAGAAATCAAGAGAATTATTTTATGCTGCTTTTAAATAAGGAAGAAGAAACGAAAAGGTTCCGCCACGATTTCAATAACCATCTATATAGTATTAAATACTTGCTTGAAAACGGAAAAACAGGGGATCTGAAGAAATATGTGGATGGTATGGATATTGCCTCGGTTAATCTGAGATCCGAAATTCAGACGGGCAGCGATATTATCAATGCTATAATCTGCGAACTCAAGGAACGCTATAAGAATGTGAACTACACAATCGACTGGAACGGCTTTTTCCCAAGCACGGTTAAAATTGACCCCATTGACTTAAGCTCGATTTTCTATAATTTACTTACAAACGCGATAGAAGCGGTGTGTAAACTTACTGGCGAAGAGGACAGGAAGATAAGAGTTGTGATCAAACAGTCAAATAATTTGCTTTATTTTAGTGTTAAGAACCACTGCGTAGGCAAAGCAATATATACGGGCAATGGTTTCGCTACGTCAAAAAAGAGCAGGGGGCTTCATGGTTTCGGTTCACAAAATGTAGCGATGAACGTTGAAAAATACGGTGGAGAGATCAAGTATAGCACAAATGAAAACGAGTTTGAAGCGGAGGTTTTCTTTTTTGATTTACAGTGATTTGTCTTGAAATTTCCCGTTCACCTTAAAAAAACGCCCGTTCACCTGAATAATGTTGAAAATTGATTATTTGTTATATATACTCCGCAAATGAAGAAACTTTTGATCAAAAGAAAACTATTAAAGGGGATATTAAAATGAAAAAACTATTGGCAATTCTATTGGTTTTATTAACAATGTTAGCGGTGATCCCAGTGACAGCGGCGTTAGCGGAATCCGACGTGGGATCAGTATTGTCCAATGAAACAAGCAGGTTGAGAATACAAGGCGTGATCATTAAGGATACTACCGTCAGCGCCAGACCGTCCGATAAATCCGATTCGGTCGGGAAAGTTCGACCTGGCGTCGCAGTTGTCGTTACCCGCGTAGAGCGGGAAGAGGATTCTAAAAACGTGTGGTATTATTTTTCAACCGTACCCGTTGATTCCAACAAGGCTGATGTGCTTGGAGTCACAACTGTCCAAATAGAAGGTTGGACGCTCAGCAGAAATGTATCTTTGAAAACGAGTGTTGTATTAGAGCAACTAGACGACCCTGAAGAAGACGATCAGCGCGTATTGGGATCAAGAAGTATTCCTGCTAGAGGAGAAGGAGATCCCTACGAAGTTGAAGCGACGATTACAGAGATGGAATATCGCGAAGATGATATGCTGTGGGGCAATATTTATGTCCCAGCCTATGAATTTGAAGGTGTACAGTATGAGGCACTTGAGGGCTGGTATAATGAAAATGGTAATAAAAGCTCAAAAATAGTCATCGCGATATTCAAAATAATCAGTTCATGGTTTAGTTGACGTGGTCTGCAGACTGAAAGTGGCAAGCGACTGGAAAAGTAACTCTTACGTTGGATTTTCACGCGCAAAATTACCTAGACGCTGAGTTTGCTGCGACTATACTACATTTTCCACGATTGTTCAAGACCACATTTTGCGATATGAATTTGCGTCTTGAAATTAACAAAGTCAACTCATTATTGTGTGTTAAATTGTTGGTTAAGAGAACTGTGTTGCTAAACACATATTTAAGTGCCCCCTGCCGCAGAAAAGTAAACGCGGCAGGGGGCTATTCGATAAAATTTATATATAAACAAATATAATCAAAAAATCCCTAAAGCTCCCGTTCACCCTAAAAAAGCTCCCGTTCACCGTCAAAGCGTTGACATATGTATGCCACTGATATATCTTCCGCTAGGAAAGGCTTCATGCGGCCGAATGAAACCTTTGCAGTAAACTAAATTCAACACTAAAAAACAAGGAGGACATTTCGATGAAAAAAGCAACACGCGTTATTTCAATGTTATTGGTAGTTATTTTAGCTGTCGGTATCTTCCCAATTACCGCTAATGCCGCTGTTCCTAAAGACTCTGTATTTGCGAAAAAATCATCCGGTGGCTGTAGTTGCGCATGCCACACAAATCCAGCTATAGTTCACACCACACCCTGCTGCGGTCCAATAATGTCTCCTGAAACCATTGCTCTAGAAGCCGTCTACGACAAACTGGGGTCAGATTTCGATGTTACAGCGATACTAAAAGGCTACATAACTGATACTGAAATTGCTTCCAAAATACAGGAATGCGCGAAAGACGCCACAGAAGCGCTCAGGGCTTCTCCAAATGACCCAAACGCGATAGCAGTCGCTGATTTTATGAATACTTTGGCAGCAATTTCTCAAGGCAAGCAGCAAAACAGCAAGATGACTGTGGGACAGCTTTTTGAAGTTTCAAAAAGCCTTTCTGCTTTAGAAAATTCTAATCCTGGTGAGATGTGCTCATGGCGAGAAATACTAGAAGATATTATTATGATAATATATATACTTATTTTTCTATGCTAACAAATTAGCTAAATAAATGAAAGGAATATGGTGTCCCATCATGAAAAAAACATCACGTATAATTGCAGTTTGCCTGTCAGTTCTTTTGACACTTGCAGTCCTCACTACAGTGGTCAGCGCAAGTTTGCTGGAGGATGATTCGTACACGATAGCCGCCAGAGAAAGCGTCATCGGTGACGAGAAGCAGGAACTTGGCATTACGGAAAGTGATACTGTTGTGTTGGCTGCCAAAGATGACATCAGTAGTAAACTAGATTCAAATGCTGATATTACGGTAAGTATCTCCGAGTTTGACAAAGAACAACCTTCAATTGATATGTTCCGCTGGTGGCCGTGGTGGCCGTGGTGGCCGTGGCCGTGGCCGTGGCATGGTCCCTTCTGGTACTAAGCAACCGATATTAGCACGTTAGTATTATTCACTTGTTACTGAAGAGACGGGGTTCCTCGATGTACACCGTCTCTTCGGTTGGTGTGCCGAGCATAGCCTTTGCTTATGAATTAGGCAATAGGATGATTTGGAGTATTGAATACGAGAAAGCGCGAATAAATACTTGATAAAGACAGTGTTATGTACTATACATCGTATGCAATCGTAATATAGATTGAACGGTGAATGAAAAGAGGTGTCACATGAGAAAAGCAAACTATAAAAAGTTATGGAAGTTACTGATAGACAGGGATATGAATAAGAAAAAGTTAGCTGAAGCAGCTAATCTCAGCTTGTCCAGTTTGACCAAGCTGGCTAAAGGGCAAACGGTCAATGTAGAAATCCTTATCAAAATCTGCAATGCCTTAAATTGTGAAATGGGTGATATTATGGAGTTGGTCGAGCAGACGGGTGTTTAGAATGGCTCATTTTGATGCATTAGTGCAAAATATGTACTTTCCGGCAGAATCTGTGGCGTACTGGCGGGAGTTTAGACTGAGTATTTAATTAGTTCATTAAACCCCCAGCTATGCTGGGGAGAGCGGAAGAAGCAGTAGTGATAAGGCTGACAACAAAAGCCTCATATGGTAGAGTGATAGTGGTGTCGCAAACCGAAATCATCACCATAGGAGGTGGTCCAAGTGGACGATAACAGTTTAGCACATACCCGTTAGAATTGCCAGTATCACATAGTGTTTATACCGAAGTACCGGAGAAAGGGTGTTACACTTCAAACGGGGTGAACCTAGCCCCCCTTGTGTTTTCAGGCTTTTCCGACTAACAGCAAGTCATCGCGCGTTCTTGCCAAATCCAGTAACCTGGAGGTAAATCCACTGATAGAAAACAGTACGAACCTTTCTTTGCGAGTTTCTTTTTTCCACGGTACAAGATCTTTTTTGTCAAGCAAAGCATAATAAGCGTCAACGTCCATCGGCTGGTTGCGACATTTACACTCTGCAAAGATGATATCACCGCCGACGCTGTCAAGCGCCACAATGTCTATTTCCGCTTTACTGTTCCACCAACGACCTAACTTGTTGAATTGCAACTCGCCCGCTATGGCAAGCCGCCATAACTCGCTTCGGCAAACATTTTCATAAATAAACGCAAGATGGTTGTCAACGAAATTGGCTTTTATTTTGTCAAGCACATATTCTGACTGACCAAGTTCCAGGCGTCCTCGCTCAGGATAAACGAAGCGGAACCAGAAGCGCAAGAAATTATCCTTAATTTGATATAAGCTCATCTTACTTTTTTCAGGATTATTCTCAGTCACAGGAACTTCGCGCTCCAAAATATCCAAATCAATCAGCGTTTTTAGATATTTGGGAATACTGGTTTGTTTTATGCCAATATCGGCGCAAATACTGCTTGGTTTGTGATTTCCCGCCGCAATGCTTCGGATTATAGAAAAGTAACTTCCTATTTCTTTGACTTCATGCCGAAGCAAAAATTCAGGTTCCTCAAAAAGCAAGCCGTCGCTTGACAGCATCAGTCGGCTGATTTCGTCAAATAATTCTTTTTGTGGATCAAACAGCTCAATATATCTTGGAACACCGCCGGTTACCGCATAATGTTCCACCAAATCACGATATAGCATATTCTCATAAAATTTATCGTAATGCATGAAATCAATCTGTTTCAATTTGATTTGGCCAGTGCGTCGACCGTAAAGAGGGCTATTGTAATTTAGCGTTTGTTTTTCCATCATGTTGATAAGAGAACCACTCAGAATTAACATAATATTCTCGTCTTGGAATCGTTCATCCCAACACCATTTCAAAATACCAGGAAAATCCGGATTGATATCGACCATATAAGGTAATTCATCAATAATAAGCAGTTTTTTTTCGTTTTGCTTATACTCGCTAAATACGTCAAAATAATTCTGCCAATTTCTGAAGTTGACGTTTTTTAAATAATCCTGCCCGATATAGTCTGACAGCGCTTCAGCAAACCGTTTCATACTGTCTGCTTCGAGTTCATTCTTCGCTAAAAAATACAACGCTTTTTTGTCTTTGATGAATTCCTTGATAAGCGTAGTTTTGCCGATACGGCGGCGTCCATAAATCACCATGAATGACGCACCCTCGGCATCATATTGGTCATTTAGCGCTTTAAGCTCGCGGTCTCGGTTAATAAATCTTTTCATTTCAAAATCACACTCCAAGAAAATATTATACCACAAATAATTATTCTGTCGAGAATAATTATTTGTAGTACTTTCGTTTGATAGCCTTGTCGCAAATATGAAACCGGGGCGTAAAGTTTCAAACAATCAAGACAATGATTGACTACTAGAAAGGGATTGCACAAATGAGGTCAGCACAAATGTCAGTGCTTTCCTGATGATTGGGTTTTCTCAGGGGGGATTGGACAGCAGTCTAAGCAAATAGGTAACGCAGTGCCAGTAAATCTTGCTTTTGAGCTAGCAAGTGAAATACTCAAAGGTAACTATTCAGAGGGTATCTAAAAACTCGCAATGGTTACAGGCTCCGCACACAAGTTTTGACTAATATTACAAGTTTTCACCAATGTACTAGTGCGTTGGCTGTAACCAACCTGTGTTTTTTATACCGTCTGAAATCTGTAACACTCAAAGGGCTGAAGGACGTGCAATGATAGGATTAGGGTTTATCTCTGAGAAGGTTGAGAGTATCAAGCGTAGTGCTAAGGAAATTTTGAAATCGGAAACGCCGGAATGGACACCCGCGCGGACGCATGGCGCGGAATTATAAGCAACGGAGTGGCGGCCAGGTCATAGACCGACCGCCATTTAAAAAGCACCGGGTTTTTTCCATCGTTACCGCAGTAAGGAGCACCGGCATTTTTTTGCATAAACACCTATCCTTATTTGCTATCCAATTCGTCTTTCAGGTTCTGAATTGTTTCGATGTCAAGGTTGGTTATTTTTTGTATAAAGTCAATGTCAGCACCTTCTTCAAGCGCCCTCTTTGCTATTTCTATAGCCTTCTCAGTTATTAACATCGTCGCTAAGTCGCTCATCTTTATCGCCTCCAATAGTTTATTCAAGATTTCGTCTTCCAAGTATTTGCTTGCAAACGCGAAAACAGCCGCTATGCAGGTATTGCGTTTGTTATTGTCCGGTATGCTCTGCGCCATCCTGATAGACTTCCCAGCAAGTTCATCCTTTGGGATGTCTGTTTTCATCAGCGGCAGGAATATCAGGTTCAGCAAATCAATGTCGGAGAGCTCCTGCCCTGTCTTTAGCTTTTCCTCAAGTTCTTTGTAAATGGCGTTCCCGTCGTAATCGGCAAACATGACCGCCTGNGGGTTGAAGCTCAACGTGCCTGTGTCAANGCTGGCGTCGGCGTTTTGCACGTCCGACGAGTATATTACCACAGTGTCGATTTGTCGTCCGTCACGCTCATACAACAGCAGATCGTAAACCGCGAAGCGCCCCAAATCTTTTTTGCTGTACGATGACTGGAACTCCAAATGAAGGTATCTGTCATTTTCGAGCAAAAANACGATGTCTGTGGACTTCTCTTTGACCTCTACAACTGGNAGTTCGACATTTATGAGTTCCTTGATTCTTGCTGCTTTTATTCCATAGAAATCCAATGTAGCGTCCCGGAACAAGGNGCTCGTATACTTCTGAATTATGTCATACACTTGTTTTGATATTTTTGTTTCCAGATAATTCACCTTCTCTATCTGCCATTATCAAGATTATACTACGCGGATTGTCATAATACAATCCGCGATATTTGCTAATGATACGTAGAACATCAGTCTACCAAAGCGGATCAAATATTTCCAATTATGCATTGCTTTCTATTCCGATATTATGCTATAATATCAACAGCATCGGTTCGCCATAGACGGGATATTTCAATGGTAAGTGGTGATTGTTTTGGGAATAATGACGACTAAAGAAGCTTCTCAAAAATGGAGTGTTACTCCGAGACGAATAGGTGAGTACATTCGTGAAGAAAGAATACAGGGAGCTTATAAAATTGGAGCGGCGTGGGTAATGCCTGACCATACTCAAAAGCCGCCTAATATGAAACCAGGGCGTAAAGTTTCAAACAATCAAGACAATGATTGACTACTAGAAAGGGATTGCACAAATGAGGTCAGCACAAATTCAATAATTTCGGTTTGTGTGTTCCAATATGAAAAATGAAACCGCCCGAGATCACTTGAAAATTTGAACACAAGAGCCGCCCGAGTGTTTATAAGCAAATATCGAAATAGTTTTATAGATGAGATTGATACAATGGACTTTTTATTGCATTTTCTTGTTGACGGGATAAGGCAATCCCAATTAGTCAACAAAATAATTCACGGAAGAGACGATGAGTATGAACTCGATATTTTTGTATTGAGATTGACTTTACATGGGAATACATATGTAAGTAGTAGACTTTATGATTGTATGGAAATTGCGTTGATTGATTTACAAAAACAACT
>JGI24702J35022_10001559_pt1 | contig 14207 bp, 9 predicted proteins | sample TergutTh196P4_FD_35022 | JGI IMG/M metagenome (IMG submission 35022)
ATCGCCCGTAAGAATAATAGATAAATATTGATCGCTCGTACATATATTAAAAAATATAGCCGAAACAATTGTTGAAGCGACCAAGCCCGCTGTATTTTTCATGAAACGCAGGAAAATAGAAATAATACTGCCTATCATTCCGCTTGCCGACATAGCGCCACCAAAAGACATTGCACAGATAATCAGCCATATCGTATTCATCATCCCTGCCATTCCCCGTGTCGAAACCAAGTCATTCAAAGCGGCATGACCTGTTTCTATTTGCGTACTTCCATAGATTGTCATCATCAGACCTTTCAACTGTGCTTGTATTCCTGTCGTATCCGTACCGGCAATCTCACCTAACAGATGCGGCTGGAATATCAGGGCGAAAATACCGGCCAGAAAAAAAGAAACAAACAAGGTAATAAGTGCAGGAACCCGCTTAGCAATTAGCAACCCCATGACAACAGGAACAAGCAATAACCACGGAGATACATGGAACGTTTGCTTCAATGAATGAGTAAAAAGGCGATATCATTAGTCGATGTTGTATGGTGAGAAAAGCCGACAATCAGATAAATAATCAATGCAATCGAAATTGACGGCACGGTCGTAATCATCATATAACGGACATGCACAAACAGCGGCGTCCCCGTAATGGCTGAAGCCATATTAGTCGTATCCGATAAAGGAGATATCTTATCGCCGAAATAAGCGCCCGATATAATAGCTCCACCAATCCATCCGGGTGAAAAACCTTGCGCCAAGCCGATTCCTGACAACGCAATGCCGATAGTAGCTACCGTCGTCCACGAACTGCCGGTCATCAACGAGACAACAGAGCATATCACACAAGTAGAAACCAAATAAAAATCAGGGCTAATCAGCTTCATGCCATAGTAGATAAGCGACGGAATGATACCGCTTATCATCCATGTGCCGGATAAGGCGCCTATCAGCAATAATAACAGTAAGGCCGTCGCTACATTGGTGATATTTTGAACGATAGCCTGCTCAATCTCTTTCCAGCGTGTGCCGCAAAAAATAATCGAAAGTAACGCGCATACGGCAGTCGACAGTAATAAGATAACCTGACTTGCCCCATTCAGCGTGTCGGCGCCAAACAGCCGCACAACCGGAAACAGCAACCCTACTAACACCACGACAGGCGTTAATGACAGCAAAGGCGAAGGTGTCTTTTTTCGAGATTTCATAAAAATTTATGGTCAAGCCGCTAAGGAGTATTTTTTTACGAAGTGAAAAACTACTTATCCGGTTGCAAAAATAAGAAAAATTTATAACTTTGCCGTCTCTTTTCAATTTTTCCGTTATGAAACTTACAATTTACAACACATTAACACGAAAGAAAGAGGTCTTCGAACCGTTACATGCACCGAATATAGGCATGTATGTCTGCGGGCCGACCGTCTATGGAGACCCCCATTTGGGACATGCGCGTCCGGCTATCACCTTCGACCTCCTGTTCCGCTTGCTGAAACATGCAGGTTATAAGGTGCGTTATGTACGCAACATCACCGATGTAGGACATCTTGAGCACGACGCCGATGCAGGCGAAGACAAGATAGCAAAGAAGGCGCGCCTCGAACAGGTCGAGCCGATGGAACTCGTGCATTACTATACCCGAAGCTATCACCGGTCAATGGACAGGCTCAATGTGCTGCCGCCAAGCATCGAGCCAAGCGCTTCCGGACATATTATCGAACAGATAGCATTGGTAGAGAATATATTGAAAAACGGATATGCCTACGAAAGCGAAGGTTCTGTCTATTTTGATGTGGAAAAATACAACAAGGAACATCGGTACGGCATCCTTTCAAACCGTAACATTGAAGAGATGCTCAATACAACGCGTACATTAGACGGACAGGAGGAAAAGCGCAATCCTGTCGACTTTGCACTCTGGAAAAAAGCGCAGCCGGAGCATATTATGCGCTGGCCATCGCCTTGGAGCGATGGTTTTCCGGGCTGGCACTGTGAATGTACCGCCATGGGCAAAAAATATTTAGGCGAACGTTTCGACATCCACGGCGGCGGTATGGATTTGATATTTCCACACCACGAATGTGAAATAGCGCAGGCCATTGCTTCGCAGGGAAGTGACATGGTACGCTACTGGATGCACAACAACATGGTAACCGTCAACGGGCAAAAAATGGGTAAGTCGCTTGGCAACTTCATCACCTTAGACGAATTTTTCACCGGCAACAGTCCGCTGCTTACCCAAGCCTATACACCGATGACCATCCGTTTCTTTATCCTCCAAGCCCATTATCGCAGTACGTTGGATTTCAGTAATGAAGCGTTGCAGGCCTCTGAAAAAGGATTAGAACGTCTGCTTGATGCCTACTCACATCTGAATAAACTGACACCATCCTCGACATCGTCCGTCAACGTAAAAGGATTGCGCGAAAAATGTGAGGAAGCGATAAACGACGACCTGAACTCGCCTATCGTCATCTCCCACCTGTTCGACGCTAGCAAAGCCATCAATACTGTCTACGACGGCAACGGCACAATATCTACTGACGACCTTTACGAGCTTAAAACAGTTTTTCAGTTATTTATAGAAGACATACTTGGCCTTCAAACCGCTTCAAATGCCACAAACGACAACGAAGTCGCCTATGTTAAAGCCGTCGATCTGCTACTTTCTATCCGCCTTCAGGCCAAAGAAAACAAAGACTGGACAACCAGCGACCGCATTCGAAAAGAGTTGGAATCGTTTGGTTTCAAGGTGAAAGACACAAAAGACGGCGTCGAATGGAGTCTGTCGTAATTTGATTAGACGATTTGAATTGCTGAATTGCTGCTTTTTAATTTGCTTTTCTCAAAAGAAAAGGTTTACTTTGCGCAAAATTATATTTCAAACCTAATAATTATGAAAACTCGTAGAGATTTTTTGAAACAGGCTACAATGATTTCCGCATATATCGGTGCGGTGCGGCTTTGTCCGGCTATGACATTTGTCGGACAAGCGCCGAAAAAAATGAAACTTGGCCTCGTCACCTACCAATGGGGGATGGATTGGGACTTACCGACTTTGATTACCAATTGCGAAAAAGCGCAAATGTCAGGGGTCGAACTGCGTGTCGAACATGCTCATGCCGTAACGCCGGAATTATCTACAGAAGAAAGAAAAACAGTTGCTAAGCGATTTGCCGACAGCGCCGTCAAGTTGGTTGGCTTAGGTACGATTTTTGAATTTCATTCACCCGATCCAAATATCCTTCGGAAAAACATAGAAGGCTCCATGGAATACGTTCTACTCTCGAAAGATTGCGGGGCGACAGGAATAAAAGTCAGACCAAACGCGCTACCTAATGAGGTGGAAAACGAAAAGACCATAGCACAAATTGCCCGCTCGCTTAGCGAACTTGGTCGATTCGCTGAAGAACACGGACAGGAAATAAGGCTCGAAATTCACGGAGGATGCGCTCCTATTCCCATCATTAAGTCGATCATTGATCAAGTGCCGGAAAAGAATGTCGGTCTCTGTTGGAATTGTAACCCACAGGATTTGGTCGCTCCCGGTCTCAAAGCAAATTTCGAATCTGTCAAGACACGCCTTTCTGGGGTTATACACATTCGCGAACTGGCATCAAAAACGTATCCAACCCGTGATCTGTTCGATCTTTTGCTCACCGCGAATTACAGTGGTTACTTGCTTATCGAAGAAGGTGATGCCACATTGTCTGCCGAAGCGCGTATTCAGCGATTGAAACAGTCTGCCGACACCTTAGCCGAATGGCAGAAGGGCTAATGGAACGTTCCGTTATTCAATTATTCCGTTATTCAATTTTCGTATGAGATTATTTAATTTAGTAGTTTTTAGCCTTTTCTGTTGCTTTGTTCTTGAGGGACTATACGCTCAGGCAACATTAACAAAAATAAAGGATGTCATCATCTATGAGGATGAGCAATATTATTGTGCATTTCCTTCGGTTATAAAACGTCCGCGAGGAGAGTTGTTTGTTGCGTTCAGGCGTGCACCCGACAGACGGTCGTTTGGCGAAAGCGGGAATAACCATGTGGACCCCAACAGTTATTTAGTGATGGTTAAATCGTCCGATAATGGAGAGACATGGACACAACGCCCGGAATTGATCTATGCACATGCTTTTGGCGGTTCACAAGACCCCTGCCTGCTGCAATTACGTGACAACACCTTACTTTGCACAAGCTATGGCTGGGCTTTTATTAAACCCGAAGGCATGGAAAAACTCAAAAATCCTGTTTTTACAACGGGAGAAGCCACATTCTTAGGCGGTTATATAGTGCGCTCAACGGATGGAGGGAAGACTTGGCAAGGCCCGATACTTCCACCGCATATAAGTGCGGAAGTCAACAATACGCCTTTCGGGGATGGTATCCCTGCCTACAACCGGGGAGCGCTTTGCGAAGGAAAAAGCAGACAGATTTTCTGGGCGGTAGCTGCTACGGATAACGCTGACACCAAAAAGACTTCGGTATACCTTTTATCTTCAGATGATAAGGGTCTCACCTGGAATTATCGTTGCCCGGTTGCAGTGGATGCGAATGTGTCCTTCAACGAGACGTCCATATATGAAACGCCCAAAGGCGACCTGGTAGCCTTTTTACGAACAGCTAACTTCAACGATCAGGCCTGCATAGCCCGTTCGACGGATGGAGGCAAATCATTCCAATGGGAATCGATGGGTTTTCAGGGACATCCGTTGAATGCTTTACGGTTGCCTGATAACAGGGTTCTATTGACATACGGATACCGGCATCCGCCTTTTGGTATCAGGGCGCGCATCTTAAATGCCGAATGTACGGATTTTGCAACATCCCAAGAATTTATTTTGCGCGATGATGGCGATAATGGCGATATCGGATATACATGGCCGGTTCAATTGGATAAAAAAAGGGTTATGGTCGTTTATTATTTCAACAACAATAATGGAAACCGGTATATTGCAGGAACCGTTGTCGAAATCAACTAATAGTTTGATGTGCCTTGTCCGTCTTTATAAATGTAAGTATCTAATAGTCATGAACAAATTTCTTATATTTGGAATCTGCCTGATCTTCTTCGGTATTCTTTTTTCATGTCAAAATAAAACACCGACGATTGTCCTTCAACTGCCGCCCGAAGCTAATAACCCCCGCAATAGTGAGGGCGATTTTATCACCCTGAAGAATGGACGTATTCTTTTCATTTATTCTCATTACACCGGCACATCTTCTTCCGATCATGCTCCGGCCTATCTTGCAGGCAGGTTTTCGGATGACAGAGGCCAAACCTGGTCAAAGGAAGATTTTATGGTAGTAGCAAACGAGGGGGGGATGAATGTAATGTCTGTTTCCCTTTTAAGGCTTCAGAATGGAAGCATCGCCTTATTTTACCTTAGAAAAAATTCGGAAACGGATTGTATTCCCATGATGCGTATCTCGACCGATGAGGCAAAAACGTGGAGTAACCCCGTCGCCTGTATTACAGATAAGAAAGGATATTTTGTGTTGAATAACAATCGCGTTATTCAATTGAAAAACGGAAGATTGCTGCTGGCAGTCGCCTTACATGAAAACAAAGAAGGTAAATTTAGTGAAAAAGGAAGGCTATTTGCGTATTATTCCGACGACAGCGGCCTTACATGGCATTGTAGCGAAGAAGTCCCTAATCCATCAGAAGTCGTCGCACAAGAACCGGGCCTTATTGAACTCAAAGATGGTACGATACTGATGATTATTCGTGCCGTCGGAGGGTTTCAGCAACTATCTTTTTCAAAGGACAAAGGGCGTACCTGGAGTCCGATGGAGGCCAGCAATATCAACTCGCCGCTCTCTCCGGCAAGCATTGCCCGGATACCATCAACGGGAGATTTGTTATTGGTGTGGAATAATAATGACGGCAGTAATCCCCAGACAGCAGGGAAACGGACACCCTTAACGGTTGCAGTTTCAAAGGATGAAGGGAAATCATGGCAACACATCAAAGACATCGAGGCTGACCCTGACGGTTGGTTTTGTTATATCTCCATCCATTTTACCAAGAAAGAGGTACTGTTAGGATATTGTGCGGGCAGTCAATCGAAAGGGACACATTTATCCGTCACCAATATTTTGTTGTTCAGCCAGAAAGACCTGTACACGAACAAGAAACCTGTTGAAGCGTCCGTTCAAACAGGTGGTATCCTACTACCGGAAGGCAGCGCCACAGCACCTGAACCGATACCCCACTTTCCGGACAGACTGCACGCTTTTGTGTGGCGAAACTGGAACCTTACTACAGTCGAAAAGTTAGCTCAAGTCCTGAAAACCACAACCTCCAATGTAAAAAAAATAGCCGCATCAATGGGATTGCCCGGATATAAAAAACCGAACTGGACAAGAGAACAGATTTATATTACCCTGATAAGGCGTAACTGGCATCTGCTTCCTTATTCACAATTGATGGAGTTAGTTGACATGACGCCTGAACGCCTGAATGTCGCCTTGCGAGAAGATGATTTTCTATGGGTCAAATTAGGTCAAGTGAAGCCCAAATGCGAGCCGCTGTACTATCAACCCCCGTCTAACGAAGCCCAAAAACGGGCCGAAGAGATAAAGCAGACCGTAGAAAAGACAATGGGGATACTCACAAACGATGCAGAAGAACGATTTGCATTTATTGAGGAACTGAAAAGTACTAACAATGACGGGAAAACAGGGTTTTCAGAAGCGCCCTCCAATGGAAAAAACGTCGATACCAATAGAGGGACTCTGCGTTTCATTTATTCGTATATTACCTTGTTCGGCGATCCACTGTCACAAGATACAGAGGTCTTTCCTGCCGGATTGCTTGAAAAACTATCCGGGTTAGGCGTCAATGGGGTATGGCTGCATGTACTGCTTCGTGACCTGGCGCCCGGAGGAACTGCTTTCCCCGAATTTGGCAAGGGACACGAAAAGCGCCTATCCAACCTGCTTAAAACTGTAACGTTAGCTAAGAAATATGGGATCGACGTCTATCTGTATATGAACGAACCAAGAGCAATGTCCAATTCTTTTTTTAAAAATTCGGATGTGCCGGGCAGAAGTTTGACGATGGGCGTTCAGGAAGGCGACTATAACGCCCTCTGCACCTCTAATGATGACGTGCGTAACTGGCTCAAAGATGCGTTGACCTATGTCTTCACCGCTGTGCCGGGACTTGGCGGCGTATTTACGATAAGTGGCTCAGAGAATCTTACCTACTGTAACTCACACGGCTTGTGGCAACAATGCCCGCGCTGTAAGGAAAAGACCGGCGCAGAGGTGACCGCCGACGCCAACGCCCTCGTTGCCGAAGGAGTACACAGGGCGTCGCCCGACGCAAAAGTGATCGTGTGGGACTGGGGCTGGAACGGGCATGGCATAGCTACCGATGTGATTGAAAAACTGCCCGAAGACGTATGGCTGATGTCGGTCAGCGAGTGGGCTTTACCTATCGAAAGAGGCGGTGTCCGTTCAACCATAGGAGAATACTCTATTTCGGCTGTAGGACCTGGCCCGCGCGCACAGGAACACTGGCGGTCAGCGAAGGAGAAAGGCCTCAAAACAGCTGCAAAAGTACAGCTCAACTGCACTTGGGAGATAGCTGCCATGCCTTTTGTTCCTGTCATGGACCTGATAGCGGAACATTGCAGCAACCTGACTGCCATGGAAGTGGACGGTTATCTGCTCAGTTGGTCGTTAGGCGGATACCCCTCCCCAAACCTCGAGATACCGCAACTTTTTGACCGCACGCCTACCCCGTCAAAAGAGGAAGCCCTGGAGATGTTAGCATTAAAACGATATGGTACTGAAGGCGCTCCCTACGCAAGGAAAGCATGGACTGTCATGAGTGACGCCTACCGCGAATATCCGTATTCGGGAGGGGTGGTTTACAATGCGCCGGTTCAGGTTGGACCTGCTAACCTGTTTCGCCCCGAACCAACAGGTTATCACGCTACCATGGTAGGTATCCCATACGATGACCTAAACGCATGGCGCGGCCCCTACCCTGCTGAAATATTTGCACAACAATTTGAGAAGATAGCGAAGGGTTTTTCCGAAGCCATTCCTATCCTCGCAAAAGCAGTAACTTATGCAAACAAAGAGCAACAGGCCGCTGTACAGGATGAGTTGCGCTACGCTAAGGCGATCCGTATTCATTTCGCCAGTGTAGCTAATCAGGTTCGTTTTGTCATGCTTCGCGACGAATATGCTTCACAGGATACCCCCTTTGAGAAAAAAAAACAAATAAACGTTCAAATGAAATCGTTGGTAGAAAACGAGATTGAGCTGACTAAAGAGCTTTATTACCTGACACAGGCTGATTCCCGTATCGGTTATGAACCAAGTAATCAGTATTTTTATGTCGCTAACGACCTGTTAGAAAAAATAATTAGTTGCCGACAGATAGTTGAAATCCTTACCTTTGCAAACAAATAAATAACTATTATATTATGTCTCAAGACCATGAAGGGAAGATAGCAGGACTTCCCGAAAATGCTTATACGGAACTGAAACCGGGTGAAGAATATGTCCCTGTAATGCCGCCCGGCAAAAAAGTCCCTGAGATCAACCCATGGAGCGTTACATGGGGGCTGATCATGGCGGTTGTTTTTTCGGCTGCCGCCGCTTATCTCGGCTTGAAAATAGGACAGGTTTTTGAGGCCGCCATACCGATAGCTATCATTGCTGTCGGACTGTCGACGCTAAGCAAGCGAAAAGGTGCGCTTGGCGAAAATGTCATCATCCAGTCTATCGGCGCCAGTTCGGGCGTGATTGTGGCAGGCGCCATTTTTACACTGCCCGCACTTTACATCCTGAATTTGGAAGCCCAATTCTATCAGGTCTTTTTGGCTTCGTTGCTGGGGGGCGCATTGGGTATCCTGTTCCTGATACCTTTCAGGAAGTATTTCGTGTCGGATATGCACGGAAAATTTCCGTTCCCCGAAGCGACAGCTACCACCGAAGTGCTTATTTCGGGCGAAAAAGGAGGCTCGCAAGCTAAACTACTGCTGATAAGCGGTATTGTAGGCGGTATCTACGATTTCATCATTGCTACTTTCGGATGGTGGAACGAGGTGTTTACAACCCGTGTGATTCCGTGGGGAGCGCAACTTGCCGAAAAATCGAAAATAGTATTTAAGATAAATGTAGGGGCCGCCGTCATGGGATTAGGGTATATCATCGGATTGAAATATTCGGCTATCATTGCCGCCGGCTCTTTTCTGGGGTGGTTCGTACTGATACCGCTTATTAACTATTTCGCACCGGGGATGGCCGAGCCGGTAGGCAACAACGTCCTCACCCTTATAGGCAACATGAGCGCCGAAGATATTTTCGCCAATTATATTCGTCCGGTTGGTATCGGAGGGATAGCCATGGCAGGCGTCATCGGGATACTGAGGTCAAGCGGTATCATTAAAAAAGCATTCGGATTAGCCATTTCTGAAATTTTCTCCCGCAACAAAATTACGACAACCCCGAAACTCCAAAACGCTGGGGCCGAAACCCCGAACCCGACAAACCATCGAACCCAGCGTGATATCCCGATGGCTATCATAGGAACAGGTATCCTTTTGACAGCCATACTTATTTTTATTTTTTTCCAGTTCGGTATGGTGCAAAACATAAAATTTGCGTTAATAGGCTTAGTCATTGTGTTGGCCATAGCCTTCCTTTTTACGACAGTGGCCGCCAATGCCATTGCCATTGTGGGCACAAACCCCGTTTCAGGCATGACATTAATGACCCTGATCATTGCATCCCTTATACTTGCTTCGGCAGGTATGGAGGGCAGTACAGGCATGGTTACGGCGCTAATAATTGGAGGCGTCGTCTGTACCGCGCTGTCAATGGCAGGCGGTTTTATCACCGACCTGAAAATCGGTTACTGGTTAGGGAGCACGCCAGCCAAGCAGGAAAGTTGGAAGTTTCTGGGCACCTTAGTTTCGGCAGCGACAGTAGGTGGCGTCATCATCATTCTCAATAAAACCTATGGTTTCACCGGCGAGGGAGCCTTAGTTGCCCCACAGGCCAACGCCATGGCCGCCGTCATCGAACCTATGATGAGCGGCAAGCCCGCGCCTTGGCTACTCTACGCAGCCGGAGCCTTCCTCTCGCTCATACTTACTATGATTAACATCCCGGCGCTTCCCTTTGCTTTAGGTATATTTATCCCGTTACAACTCAACACGCCATTGTTAGCAGGCGGTATCATCGCTCATTTTGTTACAACGCGAAGCAAAAAAGCTGCTCTCAATAAAGCCCGCAAAGAACGGGGTACCCTGCTCGCTTCAGGTTTCATTGCCGGCGGAGCATTGATGGGCGTCGTTAGCGCCGCACTCCGTTTCGGCGGCATCAACTTCGTCAATGAGACATGGTACGAATCAAGCGCAGCCGAGATCATAGCAATCATCATGTTTTCAGCCCTTTGCGGATACTTGATATGGGAATCAATGCGTGCAAAACAAAGTGATTAGCGTATAGTTGAAATATTGTATTTTCGCATGAAAAAAACATCATTATACCTGCTTATTGTGGCTGGCGCATGTATGGTTGCATGTAACGGGAATAAAAAGCTGTCCTCAACAAATGAAGTGACATTAGACACTCTGATGGAAAAACTGCTCTTTCCACCCGGAAAATTTGTACATACATTTGGCGACGGCGCCATTTCTATCCGGTTAGAAAAAAAGAAAAGTCTATGGCTTTATGGCGATTCACATGTAGGAGAGCAGACAGACGACGAGCGCGAAGGCCTCTTTCCTAACGTCTTCGGAAATGTTTTTGTGGTGTTAGACGGCGATAGCGCCAGAACTGTTACGGGCGGCGTGCCCGGAAATCCCGGCCCTGTGATTGCCAGCGAACCGGTAGACGGAAAACATGCCGTATACTGGCCCGAACACGGCTTTTTAAAAGATGGTATTTTACATCTTTTTGCCGCTCATATCATATTTGGCGGGGAAGGCGCATGGGATTTCCATTGCCGGGCGATAGTTTATTGTCGGCTATCATACCCTGATTACAATCTCATTGACCTCCATGAATTAGAAGCATACCCCATAAACAAAGTCAGCTATGGGTTTGGCGTGCATGAATTTCGCGGTCACTACTATTTTTATGGCAATCATGTGCAAGGATATTTCGCTTCGCTTCACGCAGGTCGCGCACGCTTAGTGAACAATCGATTACAGGATTGGGAATATTTTGACGGAACGGATTGGACTAACGACCCTTCAAAAACGCAACCGTTAGAAGGTATTGATGTTTCTGTAAGTTCGCAGTTTAGTATTTTCAAGCATCAACGGAAATTTATTCTCCTGAATCAGGAAAGAGGAATCGGTACGACAGACATCTATACTTTTATAGCCGACAAGCCTACCGGACCCTGGTATAACAAAAAGAAAATCTATTCGGCGCCCGAAACGAAGCGCGACGACAATCTCTTTACATACAATGCTATGGCTCACCCTCAATATGACCGAAACGATTTGTTATTAGTCACCTATTGTGTCAATACGCACAAACTTACAAACAGGGTTTCGAATTATCGTCCACGATACATCAGAGTACCTTACCAAATGATTATGAAATAATATTTTAATCTTATCCTTTTTAATTATGATAAATAAAAATGTACTAATCGACCGCTTTCTACGGTATGTGAAAATTGATACGCAATCGGACGATACGGTCACCGACCGGTTCCCGAGTACGGAAAAACAGTTAGTCCTCTCGAATCTTTTAGCGAATGAACTGAAAGAGTTAGGATTAAAAGATGTGACAATAGACGAAAACGGCTATGTGATGGCTACCGTTCCCGGTAATACGGACAATGAAGTACCTGTCATCGGCTTTCTGGCTCACGTAGATACTTCGCCCGATATGCCGGGCAAAGATGTGAAGCCGCGTCTGGTAGAGAACTATGTCGGCGGCGATATCCAACTGAACCCGGAAGTCTCGATTGCCGTAGCAGATTTTCCTGAAATTGCAGCTTATAAAGGGCAGACACTGATAGTGACTGACGGCACTACGCTTTTGGGGGCTGACGATAAAGCCGGCATTGCAGAAATAATGACAGCGGTTGAATACATGGTTTCCAATCCTGACTTCATACATGGCGACATTCGTATCGGCTTCACCGTTGATGAAGAGGTCGGACGCGGCGTCGACCGGTTCGATGTAGAGAAGTTCAATGCCGACTTCGCCTATACCCTTGACGGCTCCAGCATCGGGGAATTAGAGTATGAAAATTTCAACGCTGCAGGCGCAAAGATAACCGTTCAGGGTCGGAACATTCATCCGGGATATGCAAAAGACAAGATGAAAAACGCTATTTTGATCGGGCAAGAGTTTAACTCCAAGTTGCCCGAATCATCACGACCCGAAAATACCGAAGGTTATGACGGTTTTTTTCATCTGATAAAAGTTGAGGGTACGGTAGAAAAAGCTACTTTTCAATACATTATCCGCGACCATGACAGGGGAAAATTTGAAAAGCAAAAAAAATTGATGGTAACTATTTCAGAATACATCAATTTAAAATACGGTGAAAACACGCTAAAACTTGAGTTAACCGACCAGTATTACAACATGCGCGAAAAGATAGAACCTGTCTATCATATCGTCGAAATAGCCGTTAAGGCGATGGAAGCCGTCGGCGTGAAGCCTGTCATAAAACCCATACGCGGAGGCACCGACGGCGCACGTCTCTCATACATGGGTCTACCCTGCCCCAACCTTTTTGCCGGCGGCGAAAATTTTCATGGCAAACATGAGTATGTCGCGGTAGAAAGCATGGTGAAAGCCTGCGAGGTGATGTTAAAGATTATCGAACTATACGCGCAATAAAAAAAAAATTTATACGTTTGGAATAACAAATTATTTCATCTATTTTTGCACCGCTTTACCTAAAAAAATGAAATACAAATGAAAGATGTGCATGGATTAACCGTCCTATTATATGAAATTATCGCGATAAACGCTCTATTATTTGGAAGTTGTGCTGAAAAAAAAGGAGGAACCGGACAGAAAAATCCGGACAGATACAAAGTGGAAACCGTAAGTAGGGCGGACGTGACGGTATATACGCCATTCCCTGTGCAAATACAAAGTGAGAACGACATTGAAATCTATCCCCGCGCCACAGGGTATATCCGTAAAATCTATGTAAAGGAAGGTGATAATATTACCAAAGGAAGCTCGATTTTACAAATCGATACGGCAGAATACTACCAAACAGTTAATGCAACCAAAGCAGCATATGATAATGCACAGTTGGAAGTAACAAAACTGATACCGCTTGTCGAAAAAGATATTATCAGTCCGCTTCAATTACAAACAGCCAAGAGCAATGCACAGGCAGCGCTGGCAGCCTACGAGAATGCAAAAATCCAATTAGACTATACATTAGTAAAAAGTCCTGTCTCCGGCGTGATAGGACGAATATCACTGAGAGAGGGCAGTTTACTGACAGCCGGCGCCTCTACGCTGATCACAACGGTTGCATCTACCGGCGATGTGTTCGCCTATTTCTCATTCGACGAAAAGTATCTGTTGCAGTTAGCTGACAGTTCGCGTGCGACATTAAAACAGTTAGCAGCAAAGTTACCCCCTGCCGAATTGCTTTTAGCTAACGGACAAATATATGAACACAAAGGCAGGATCGAGTTAGGAAGCAGCCTGATAGACCCGGCTACCGGTTCACTGCAAATGAAAGGGATATTCCCTAACCCGGATGCAGTCTTACACTCGGGAAGCACAGGCGCCCTCCGAATCCCAAACATCTATAAAAATGCAATCGTCATACCCCAAAAGGCGACTTTCGATATTCAGGATAAGAAGATGGTATTTACTGTTGATGCAGACAACACGGTTCATTCCACCGTTATTAAAGTACTGAATAACACTAGTGATAGCTTTATCATCGACAGGGGCCTAAACGATGGCGACCGAATTGTCCTTGACGGCGTGGGAAAAGTAAGAGACGGAGAGAAGATATTAATTGAGAATTAAGAATTAGGAATTAGGAATTAGGAATTAAGAATTAGGAATTAGGAATTATGTTTTTACGAAGTAAAAAAACTGAAAACTGAAAACTGAAAACTGAAAACTGAAAACTGAAAACTGAAAACTGAAAACTACACATGATAAAGCAGTTATTAACCCGTCCGGTATTCGCTACGGTCATTTCCATTGTAATTTGTGTATTAGGAATACTTGGATATGTC
>JGI24702J35022_10001560_pt1 | contig 14206 bp, 23 predicted proteins | sample TergutTh196P4_FD_35022 | JGI IMG/M metagenome (IMG submission 35022)
CCGGCCCCCCCCCCTATGCTTTGCGCCAATTGCAGGGGGAAAGTAAGTATTGAAGAAGCAAAAATAACAGGGATAACCCCGGAAGGATTAATTTTGAAAGGGATATAGGTATTCTGTGAACCGTACATCTTTCTTCCCACAACCCGTTTGGCATAATTTACCGGAATTTTACGCTGCCCTTGCTGTTCATACACTACCAGCGTAACAACTGCCACAAACATAAAAAGAACCATAATTACATATACCGCATTTAATGTACCGTTGCGCACCGCGGTAATAAGATCCCATATAGCAGCAGGCAAACGCGCTACAATGCCGGCAAAAATCAACAGGGAAATGCCGTTGCCTATGCCCCGTCTGGTTATTTGTTCGCCTATCCACATAAGGAACAAAGTGCCCGCAGTAACGGTAAGCATGGCAATAAAGGTAAAGGATCCCATGCCGATATTAAGAAGATTGGGGATACTCTGCGCATACCGGGTAACTGCAAAAGACTGAATAAGGCTTACCCCAACAGTGCCGTAGCGCTGCCATTTTTGAATTTTTTTCCGCCCCCCATCCTCCTGCGATATCTTCTTTAGCCGCGGGAAGACAATTAAAAGGAGCTGCATAATAATAGACATAGAAATATACGGCATTATTCCCAGCATAAATACGGAAAAATTGGAAAATGCGCCTCCTGCAAAGAAGTCAAGGTAGGCAACCAGGCTGCTGCTTCCTGCTCCTGTTACACTGTCAAAATAATTTACAAGAACCCGTGCATTAATTCCTGGAATAGGAAAAATTGCTCCTATCCTGAACACCACCAGCATGCCTACGGTGAACAGAATTCGTTCTCTTAGTTCTTTGACCCTAAAAATGCCGATTACCGGATTAGCCATTGTTCTTCCCTTTTTTGGGTTTAATTTTTTTCGCCGGAGAAATAATTGAAATACTTCCTCCCGCATTTTCAATTTTTGCTTTTGCCGAATCAGAAACAGCGTTAACCTTAAAATTTAACTGCTTGGTAAATTTGCCGTTTGCAAGAATTTTTACCGGCAAAGTCTTTTTAATTAAGCCCTTTTTAATTAAGGAGCTTTTCTCGACTGTTTCAGTTGCTTCAAAACGTTTTTCGATTTTGTCAAGGTTGACAATCTGCCATTCTTTTTTGAAAGGATGATTAGAAAAACCGCGCCGTGCAAGCCTTCTGTAAACAGGCATCTGCCCGCCTTCAAAACCGATATATGTTTTCCCGCCGGAACGTGCCTTTTGCCCTTTATTGCCCTTCCCCGCAGTTGTTCCTCTTCCGGAACCCTGCCCACGGCCAAGAATCCGTTTTTTCTTGTTTGCGCCGTCAGGAGCATGTAAATCAAAACTGTGCGCCATTATGCCATTTCCTCCACAGATACCAGATGAGCCACTGCCTTAACCATCCCCAGCACCGATGGGCAGGCTTCCAAAACATTGCTGGAACCAATTTTTCGCAGGCCAAGTGAACGGACAGTGGCGCGCTGCTTTGGAAGGCACCTGATTGTGCTCCGTACCAGACTTATCTTTATTTTCGCCATATTAACCCCAAAAATCATTCAGGGACTTGCCCCGGTTTTTTGCTATAGTTTTGGCATCCATCATTTTGCTTATGCTATTGAAGGTTGCTTTTACCACATTATACTGATTTGCAGCGCCAATGGATTTAGACAAAACATCGGTAACGCCTCCCGCTTCCATAATTGCCCGCACAGGCCCGCCGGCAATTATTCCAGTCCCCGAACAGGCCGGTTTTAGCAGCACCTGAGACGCTTTAAAAAATCCGGTAACCTCGTGGGGAATTGTTCCGTTTTTTACCGGCAGTTTAACCATGTTCCCCTTCGCTTTTTCAACGCTTTTCCGGATTGCCTCCGAGACATCGTTCGCTTTGCCAAACCCGTAACCGACATTGCCTTTGCGGTCGCCTATGACGGTAAGCGCCGAGAAAGAAAAACGGCGCCCCCCTTTAACCACCTTTGCGGTGCGGTTTAATTTTACCAGTTTTTCGATAAATTCTTTTTCAACAGGTTCCCTGTCCCTGTCTCTGTCCCTGTCCCGCCCGCGGTCACGGTATCTGCGGCCTTCATGCCTGTCCTCGCCGTTTTGTTTTCGCGCAGAAATGATTTCTGCTTCAACATTGTCAACTGCATCTTCATTTGCAGTGTCAATATTTTCATTAACAATATCATCTTTTTCTTCTATTGTTGTATCCATTGTATCCATTGTATCCATTGTATCCATTGTATCCATTCTAACCTCTAGAATTTAACCCCGGCCTTACGGGTGCCATCGGCCAAAGCTTTGACCACGCCATGATAAAGATATCCGTTGCGATCAAAAACAACGGAATTAATGTTTTTTTCCAACAAACGTTTTCCCATAATTTCGCCAAGTTGAGCAGCCCCCGCTACAGTTGCCTTAATATCCCGCAGGTCTTTTTCCAGAGTGGAAATGGATGCCAGGGTATGCCCTTTTTCATCGTCAATGGCTTGTGCCGAAAGCCTGCGGTTGCTTCGCGTAACAGTCATCCTTGGACGCTGAGCTGTGCCGGATATTCTCTTGCGAATGTGAATTTTTCGTTTAAGCCGTTTCCGGTCTTTTTCCAACATCTTTCTTAACATATCTTAACCTTATACCTCTTATAGTATACAATTTTCAGTCTATTTAACACCTGATTTCCCTACTTTCCGCAGAATTTTTTCATTTTCGTAACGGATGCCCTTGCCTTTATAGGGTTCAGGCGGCCTTAATTTACGAATCTGCGCGGCAAGCTCCCCTACCTGCTGTTTATCAATACCGGAGACTGAAACTTTGCTTCCCTCCACGGTAATGGTAATGCCGTCGGGAATGCCAAAATAAATGTCGTTGGAATACCCCAGCCTTAAAATAAGGATTTTATCTGCCAACTCTGCGCGGTATCCAACTCCGGTAATTATTAAAACTTTGGTAAAACCGGCAGAAACCCCGGTTACCATGTTGTTTAACAGATTACGGTATAAGCCATGGAATGCCTTTGTTTGTTTTTCTTCGTTTGCCCGCTTTACAATAATGACATTGCCATCCTCTTCAAAGCTAATGACAGGATGATACTTTTGGCATAATTTTCCTTTTGGGCCTTCAACGGTTATTAGATCAGGGGCAAAAGAAACCTTTACTCCCTGCGGAACATTAACCGGTATTTTTCCGATTCGCGACATATTCTTCCTTTACCATACAGAGCAGATAATCTCGCCGCCAACTTTTTTTTCAGCGGCTTTTCTGCCGGTTGTTACCCCCTGAGATGTGGACACAATCAGGGTTCCATATCCATTATACATTCTGGGCATATTTTTATAACCCATGTACACACGGCGTCCCGGTTTAGATATTTTTTCTATACCGTGAATTATTGGAGCAGTTGCATCATCGTATTTCAGGAAAACACGAATAACGTTTGCACCCTCCTGGTTAGACTTCTTAAAATTTTTGATATACCCCTCTGTTTTTAATATCTTGACTATCTCAAGTTTTAACCTGGAGGTAGAAATATCAACCTTTTCATGTTTTGCCATTCCGGCGTTCCGGATTTTGGTCAACATATCAGCAACGGGATCAGATACACTCATCCTTTCCTCCTACCAGCTTGATTTGGTTACGCCGGGTATTAACCCTTCGCTTGCAAGTTTGCGGAAGCAAAGCCGGCACATTTCATATTTCCGCAGATACCCTCGCGGCCTTCCGCAGATACGGCAGCGGTTCACCTTTCGGGTTTTATATTTTGGCGTTCGAAGCGCCTTTATTATCATTGCTTTTCTTGCCATTGAACACCTCTTCTCATAATTTACCCCCTGCTATTTCCTAAACGGCATGCCAAATTTTCCAAGGAATGCCTTAGCTTCTGCATCGGTATTTGCCGTTGTAACAATACAAACATTTAGTCCTGCTATTTTTTCAATTTTATCAAAATCAATTTCAGGAAAAATAATCTGTTCTTCNATTCCNANTGAATAATTTCCGTGCCCGTCAAACGCATTTCCGCTAATCCCGCGGAAGTCTTTAACACGTGGAAGGGCNACATTAACCAGGCGGTCAAAAAATTCGTACATCCTTGTGCCGCGCAGGGTTACTTTCGTGCCAATTTCCTGCCCTTCCCTGATTTTAAAATTGGCAATGCTTTTTCGGGCCTTGGTTCTAATTGCTTTTTGACCGGTTATTTGACTTAAGGTGGATACCGCTTCGTCCATTAACTTTTTGTTTTGCAATGCCTCGCCCACCCCCATGCTTACCACTATTTTTTCAAGCCTAGGTATCTGCATTGGGGATTTATAATTTAATTCTTTGAATAATTCCGGAGCAATTTGTTCGGTATACATTTTCTTTAACCGGGGTATGTATTTATCGCCCATTATAATGCCTCCCCGCACTTTCGGCAAATTCTTGCTTTGTCTTTGCCGTCAATTTTATACCCGATTCGGGTTGGACCGCATTTTTTGCATATTATCATTAAGTTTGAGCTGTGAATTGCCGCTTCAATTTCGATTATGCCGCCCCTGTCCTGCTGGTTTCTGCGTTTTTTGGCTTTTTTAACCATGTTAGCCCCTTCCACCAAAATACGGTCTTTCTCCCGCAGAATCTTCAATATTCTTCCTCGCTTGCCCTTGTCTTTGCCTGCGATTATCATAACAGTGTCTTCTTTTTTAAGTTTGAATTTATGCGCTTCCTGCTTCATACCTATCTCCTACAAAACCTCCGGGGCAAGGGACACTATTTTCATATATTCGCCTTTTTCCCTTAATTCCCTTGCAACGGGGCCAAAAATCCGTTTCCCTTTGGGATTTAACGCCGCATCAATAATAACGCAGGCGTTGTCGTCAAAGCGTATGTATGTCCCATCGGGACGGCGGTATTCTTTATGGGTCCTCACCACAACAGCTTTCTCTACCGTCCCCTTTTTAATACTGGAAGTAGGCAAAGCTTCTTTTACAGCCACAACAATAATGTCGCCAATGCTTGCATAACGGCGTTTGCTGCCTCCCAGAACCTTAATGCACTGGACTCTTTTTGCTCCTGAATTGTCAGCAACATTCAGGAATGTTTCCACCTGTATCATTTCTCCAATTCCCCTTATTTGGCCCGCTCGATGATTTCTACAAGCTTCCAGTGTTTTTCCCTGCTCAGGGGCCGGCATTCAATAACACGAACCCTGTCGCCGGTTTTAGCATCATTTTTTTCGTCATGGGCTTTTACTTTTTTTGCCCGTTTAACGTATTTTTTATAAAGAGGATGCAATTTTAATGTTTCGATGCTTACCACAATGGTTTTCATCATTTTATCGCTTTTGACAATCCCCACAAATTCTTTTTTTCTCGTCTTTACCCGATCAGTCATTATTTTGCCTCCGCAGTTTGGGCATTCTTAAACGCTTGAATTGCCGCAGCTTTTTTATCCGCCGTTTCCTGCTCATGGATAAGCGTATTGAGCCGGGCAATTTGCCTTCGCATGTTTCGTTTTTGCAAAGGATTATCCACATGGCCTATAACCATTTGAAAACGCAGGTCCATGTACTTTCTTTTTAATTCATCCCGCTTGGCCTTAAGCTCGGAAAAGGAAAGGTTTCTGAAAGAATTTTTCACTGTTGCGCTCCTAAGCCCCTAATTCCATATCGGAACGGGCGGCAAATTTAGTTTTAATGGGAAGTTTAGCGCCGGCAAGGGCCATGGCTTCTTCGGCAAGCGTGCGGTTAATGCCCCCGCCCAGTTCAAACATTACCGTTCCCGGTTTAACCACGGCAACCCAATGCGAAGGGCCGCCTTTCCCCTTGCCCATGCGGGTTTCCGCCGGCTTTTTGGAATAAGGTTTGTCCGGAAAAATTCGTATCCATATTTTCCCGCCGCGTTTTATGTGGCGGTTTAGGGCAATACGAGCCGCTTCTATCTGCCGGTTGGTAATCCACATCCGGTCCAAAGCTACCAGGGCGTAATCGCCAAATACAATTGTATTGCCGCGGGTAGCATTCCCTGGCATATTGCCTCGCTGCACCTTCCGGTGCCTTACGCGTTTTGGGCTTAACATATTCGACTAACCCCTTCCTGAAGGAAAACGTTCCCGGCGTTTGCGAACCAATGCGCCGGCGTCTTCTTTTTGTTCTTTGCCGTATTTCATGCCATTGTACACCCACACCTTAACCCCAATAGAACCAAAGGTGGTATGCGCTTCGGCAAAACCATATTCTATATCAGCGCGTAAGGTATGCAAGGGTATTCTTCCTTCTTTGGCTTCTTCGGTGCGGGACATTTCTGCGCCGCCGAGCCTTCCGGAGATTCTTACTTTAACCCCCTGGGCATTGCCCTTTTTTATTGCGCTGCTGATTGACTGTTTCATAACCCGCCGGAATGATGCCCGCGCAATAAGCTGGCGGGCAATATTTTGCGCAATGATCTGCGCGTTGCCGTCGGCGTTTCTAATTTCTTTAATTTTAATTAGCACTTTTTTATTTACAATTTTCTGAAGATCAGAACCGATTTTTTCTATGTTGGCGCCCTTAACCCCAATTATTACACCGGGCCGCGCGGTATGAATGGTAATGGTTATCCGCTGCGGATGCCTGATTATTTCAAGCTCTGCGATATCAGAGCCTTTTGTTTCCGGCATTTCCAGAATATGCTTACGGAGTTTTAAGTCTTCATGCAGAGTTGCAGCGTATTCTTTAGAGTCAACATACCAGCGGGAAGACCATGTTCTATTGATACCAATTCTAAGCCCAATCGGATTAACTTTTTGTCCCATTATTTATCCGCCTTTTTGGAAGGTTTTTCTGAAGCTTTTTTTACCTCGTCAATTACCACAGTTATATGGCACATACGTTTTAATAAACGATCGGCCTGCCCCCGGCCGCGGAGCCAAATCCTTTTAAGCCTGGGGCCGTCATCGACATATATTTCACGAATATACAGCATATCTTCGTCAAGTTTTTTGTTATTCTCCAAAGCGCTTGCTGCCGCCGATTTTACTGTCTTTTGAATATACCGTGCGCCTTTCTGCGGCATATTATCCAAAAGCAAAATTGCTTCCGGGTATGATCGGCGGCGGACAATATCTGCCACTGGCCTGATCTTATGGGGCGATCCCATAAGAAATTTGCTGACTGATTTAAAACCGGATTTCTTTTCCATTTATTCCAACCTATTTTCCGCCGGCTTTTTTATCCGATCCCGCATGCCCGCGGAAAATACGGGTGGGAGCGAATTCGCCGAGTTTATGCCCAACAAGGTTTTCCGTAACATATACGGGAATCCATGTTTTGCCGTTATGCACCGAGATAGTTCCGCCGACCATTTCCGGAATAATCGTGGAACACCGGGAATATGTTTTAATCATTCTTCGTTCCCCGGATTTGTTTAATTCCAATACCTTTTTATAAAGGCTCTTTTCAATAAATGGGCCTTTTTTAACGGACCTTGACATACTTCCTTCCTACTTTTTCTTTGGGCGGCTTACAATAAACCGGGAAGAAGGTTTATGCTTTTTCCTGGTTTTATAACCTTTGGTCGGCTGGCCCCAGGGGGTAACAGGATGAATTCCCTTGCTTTTTCCCTCGCCGCCGCCATGCGGGTGATCCACCGGGTTCATGGCCATGCCGCGGACGGTAGGGCGAATGCCCAGCCACCGGCTGCGGCCTGCTTTGCCCAACGATGTGTTCATATGATCTTCATTGCCCACTGTGCCGATTGTCGCATAGCATTTTTTAAATACCAGGCGCACCTCGCCGGAGGGCAATTTTATGGTAACGTAGTTTCCTTCCTTGGCGGCAATAAGCGCCCCGGTTCCCGCAGAACGAACCATCTGGCCGCCTTTGCCCAAGGTAAGTTCCACGTTATAAACAGTAAATCCTAACGGAATATTCTCCAAAGGCAAGGCATTTCCGACTTCGATAGGGGCATTTGGGCCGCTGACAATTGTTGCCCCTGTTTTTAGGCCTTTTGGGGCAATAATGTAGCGCTTTTCGCCGTCTTTATAAAAGATAAGGGCAATGTTGGCACTGCGGTTTGGATCATACTCGATTGAAGCAACTTTGCCCGGAATGCCGATTTTATCGCGTTTAAAATCAATTATGCGGTACCGGCGCTTATGGCCGCCGCCCTTATGCCGCACGCTGATTCTGCCGTTTGAATCGCGGCCGGCTTTTGCATTGCGCCCGGAGGTAAGGGATTTTTCCGGTTTTGCGCCGCGGGTCAAATCGGAAAAATCCAAACTGACCCATTGCCTCATGCCCGGCGTAATTGGCCTATATGTTTTTATGCCCATTCTATCCCCCTACACGCCTTCGAAAATTCCAATCTTTTCATCTTTGGAAAGCCTTACGATTGCTTTTTTCCAGGACGAAGTATATCCCTTGCGGTAACGCAGCCGTTTTGGCTTGCCGCCCACTACCATAACATTGCATGCAATTGGATGCACATTAAACATCCTGCGGACTGCTTCTTTTATTTGCAGCTTGTTTGCCGAAGGATCAACCTTAAACACGTATTTTCCCTGTTCGCGTAATAAATTTGCTTTCTCTGAAAGCACAGGTTCTATTAAAATATCTTCATAATATTTCATTATTCAGCGGCCTCCTCTGCGTTTGAACCATAAAAACCATTGAGTTTTTTTGCGGCAGTTTCCAGCATTAGTATCTGCCGCCCGTAGAATAAATCATGCGCCCTTAGGCGGTTATATGAAAGATAACGTAACCAGGGGATATTGGATGCTGCCCGCTTGATCATGGAATCATCATCTTTTAGAATAAGCACTGTCCGCACTCCGGGCTGAAAATTATTCAATAAACCGGCAATATCTTTGGTTTTTCCCGATTCAATAGAAAAATCTTCAATGATTGTAAGCGTATCGCTATGGGCTTTTAAGCTTAGAATGCTTTTCATTGCATGGCGTTTCGCTTTTTTATTGATTGAATAGGAATAATCCCGCGGTTTCGGCCCAAAAATTGTTCCGCCTCCCACCAAAAGGGGGGATTTTTTATCGCCGCGCCGGGCGCGTCCCGTTCCTTTTTGTTTATAGGGCTTTGCATTTGAACCGTGCACTTCGCTGCGTCCTTTGGTGCAGGCATTCCCCTGCCTTTTATTGGCAAGCTCATTGTTAATGGCATACCAAATTAAATCTTCATTTACCGGAATATTAAAAACATCATCGGCTAATTCCATAGTGCGTAATTCTTTTCCTTCTGTTGAAAATACTTTATAGTTCATCGTATGCCGCCTACTTCTTCACCGCAGCCCGTATAAAGACCAGGCCTTTGTTAATGCCGGGAACAGAGCCCCGGACCAATATAAGTTGTTTTTCCATATCCAGTTTTACCACACGCAGCGTCAAAACAGTAACTTTTTCACGGCCCATGCGGCCGGGAAGTTTTGTGTTTTTAAACGTTTTGCCGGGATACGTTGCCTGGCCTGTGGAACCCGGCTCGCGGTGAAACTTGGAACCGTGGGTCTTGCGGCCCCCGCTAAAACCGTACCGTTTCATGACGCCCTGGAATCCCTTGCCTTTGGAAACGCCCGACACATCCACATAACGAATGCCTTCAAAAAATTCAACGCCTAAGGAATCTCCCACAGCCACTTCTTTTTCAAAATCCCGCAGTTCCCTGATTTTCTTCTTAGGAGCAATGTCAATCTCTCTGATAATTCTTTTGGGGAAATTGCGTTTTTTTTCTTTTTTGGATGCACCCTCTTTGGATGCGGCAGCCGCGTTTTTTTCCTCTGGAACTTTAGTTTTAGCAAATTGTCCCGCATATGATTTTGTGAGCCTGTTTACTTTTGCTTCATCCAAGCCGACAACGACGGCATTGTAACCGTCAATTTCCTTTGTTTTATTGGCAATGACAATATTGGGGTCAACACGAATAACCGTTACCGGCATCATGTTGCCCGCTTCATCAAACACCTGAGTCATTCCTACTTTTTTGGCAAACAGCCCTAACATTCCGGTACTCCAATTAGCAACTTTACTATTGCTTGATCTCCACGTCCACGCCGGCAGGAAGCTCAAGCTGCATCAATGAATCCATAACTTCGCTTGAAGGATTGATAATATCTATCAGCCGCTTATGCGTAAGCATTTGGAACTGTTCACGGCTTTTCTTGTTCACATGAGGCGAACGAAGCACCGTGACTTTATTGATGCGGGTAGGCAGCGGAATTGGCCCGGTAACTTTCGCTCCGGCTTTTTGCACTGCCTGAACAATAGAATTAGCGCTTTGATCTATTAATTCCACATCGAAACCGCGTAATTTTACGCGAATTCCTTCCTTAGCCATTATTCCTCCAATCCGGCGTCTTATACACCAAGCCGCCGGACAATTCCTTAAGAAACAAAGCCCATAAGGACTTTATTCCCTTACTCAATTACTTCTATTACCTGGCCGGAAGCAACTGTCTTGCCGCCTTCGCGAATAGCAAATTTAAGCCCTTTTTCCATTGCAATGGGATGGATTAACTCGCCGAAAATTTCGCTGTTATCGCCCGGCATAACCATTTCCTTGCCTTCCGGCAGTTTTACCGTGCCGGTAATGTCGGTGGTTCTAAAATAGAACTGCGGACGGTATCCGGTAAAGAAAGGACTGTGGCGTCCGCCTTCCTCTTTTGAGAGGCAGTAAATCTGCCCCTTAAATTTGAAGTGAGGCGTAATTGAACCGGGTTTGGCAAGAACCTGCCCGCGTTCAACTTCTTTCTTTTCTATGCCGCGAAGCAAAGTGCCGACATTGTCGCCGGCCTGCGCTTCTTCCAGTAATTTATTGAACATTTCAATTCCGGTGATGGTGGTCTTTTTTGTCGGCCTAATTCCTACAATTTCCACTTCTTCCATCATTTTAAGAATGCCCCTGTCCACTTTGCCGGTAACAACCGTGCCCCTCCCGGGAATGGTAAACACATCCTCTATTGGCATAAGGAAGGGTTTATCGGATTCGCGTACCGGATCGGGGAAATATGAATCCATCGCAGCGAGCAGATCTTCAATCATTTTCGTGGTTTCCGCAGAGGGGTTGCCTTCTGCCAACTCAGACATGGCTGTAAAGGCGGAACCTTTTATTATTGGGATTTTGTCGCCGGGGAATCCGTTGGCAGTGAGCACATCTTTGATTTCCTCTTCGACTAACTCCAGCAGTTCGGGGTCGTCAACCAAATCAGTTTTATTGAGAAAAACCAATAGGCTGGGAACGCCTACCTGCCGGGCCAGGATAATATGCTCCCGGGTTTGCGGCATAACCGAATCCGGGGCAGAAACCACAAGCACGGCGCCGTCCATCTGCGCTGCTCCAGTTATCATGTTTTTTATGTAGTCTGCATGCCCGGGACAGTCAATATGCGCATAATGCCGGTTATCTGATTGATATTCAAGGTGGCGCGTATTGATGGTAATGCCGCGTGCCTTCTCCTCCGGCGCGTTATCGATAGCATCATAATTCATAACTTTATCGCCGAACTTCTTTCCGCAGTACATGGTTATTGCAGCAGAAAGAGTAGTTTTTCCATGATCCACATGCCCGATGGTGCCAACATTTAAATGAGGCTTGGTTCTGTTAAATTTGTCTTTAGCCATTTTGTGTCCTCCTTACTTTAGACACATTAATTCTCTTTTATAACCCGCATACCGCAGGCTGCCCTAATATATACTAATAGACAGGAAGGAATACGAAAAGGAAAGAAAATTCCGATTAATCGAACTCCACCTATCCTTCTTTACCGACGGACGGTTTGGTTGCCGACACAAAAACATCAGTGAAGAAAATTATAGCTGTTCTTCCTGATTGTGTAAAGCCTTAAAACCAAAAAAAATATTTTTTTTTGGCTACCAGCGATAATGGGCAAAGGCCTTATTTGCCTCGGCCATTTTATGAGTGTCTTCCTTCTTTTTGAAGGCAGTACCGGTATTATTATACGCATCCAGCAGTTCTGCTGCAAGACGGTCGCCCATGCTGTGCCCGGAACGGGCCCGGGCAGCATTGATTATCCAGCGCATTCCCAGGGCTTCCCGCCGGGTTTCGCGAATCTCGATAGGTACCTGGTATGTCGCCCCTCCGACACGCCTTGATTTAACCTCTATTACCGGTTTAACATTTTCCAGCGCTTTAAGGAATACTTCCAAAGGGGGTTCTTTATCAACCTTACTTTGAAGAAGCTCCAGCGCATTATGAACAATCCGCAAACTTAATGAACGTTTGCCTTCCCACATCATCCGGTTTACAAATTTTGATATAACCACACTGTTATACCTGGGATCGGGCGGGATGTTTCTATTTATTGTTTTTTTCTTTCTTCCCATAGTTTATTTTCCTATGCCGAAAAGCTACGCTTTTGGGCGTTTGGCGCCGTATTTTGAACGCCCTCGTTTGCGGTCGCTTACGCCGAGAGTGTCTTTTGCACCTCTGATAATGTGGTAACGGACGCCGGGGAGGTCTTTAACACGTCCGCCCCTGACTAATACCACCGAGTGTTCCTGTAAATTGTGGCCTATCCCCGGTATATATGCGGTAACCTCTGTGCCGTGCGAGAGCCTTACGCGGGCCACTTTCCGCAATGCTGAATTGGGCTTTTTTGGCGTAATAGTCATTACGCGGGTGCATACCCCCCGCTTTTGAGGGCATGAATGCAAAGCAGGCGACTTGGTCTTTACGGTTACCTTCTGCCGCCCAAAACGAACCAACTGATTAATAGTAGGCATTAATTAAAAACTCCTTAAATTTCCGCTCTAAACGCTGCCAGCATTCAACGTAAAAGAGCACAATTACCCATCCAACATTCTATAGAGGATATGGAATAAAAATAATGTAAAATAAAAAAAAAGTCAAGCGGGTTTTAAAAAAAAATATTTTTTTTTACCGGTACAAAAAGTTTCTGCACTTACATGGCAACTGGACTAAAAAATCTTTCCAGAAGCTCTTGCAAAAGCAGGCTTTACAAGAGCCTCTGGAGAATTACAAAAACCAATTCTGTGTCATACTTTTTTATACAGCGTATAGTTTTCTAAAAAACCGCCCCGCTGCCAAAATATTGTTTAGTAACAATATCAACGGCTGTTTTTTGGGCAATAAGCATTTCTTTCAGTACAATGCCGGCAAAATCCCGCTCTGTGTTTGATGGAGTTCCCCCGTCTCTAAAAAGATCATGGACTTGGACGTTCAAAGCATTGGCAATTTTTCCTAAAGTGTCAGGAAATGGCCATTTATTGCCTCTTTCAATTTCGCTTAAAAAAGGCACAGAAATTTCTGAATTTGCAGCTAAATCAGCTTGAGACCAAAGCCGGTTTTCGCGAAAAAATTTAATATTTTTGGCTAACACTCTTCTGATTTCTGTTCCCTTCATTAGGCTTTCCTTTTAGATATAATAAATTTACCTGATAGATTGACAATTCAGCAAATATCTACTAGAATGTCTTTACTAATTCGTATAGAAAATATGTTTATTTTAGGATTAGATATTTTGAACACATTTCATAAGTGAAGGAGAATTAAATAATGAAAAAACAATTTAAGGCGGCTTTTTACAAAAAGGTTTTATTAGGATTATTGGCAATAACATTCTTCCTAAATGGATGTACTACAACATCAAATCGGCCTTCTTCTATTGTAAACCCGGATGTAAACTACACCCTGCCCAGGGCCGGAAGCGCAAACAATGCGGCGCTTGCCGTTAAAGATTATTTAACCTTAGGCATTTTTTGGGTAAGCTCAACAGAAACAATTGACGGAGACGGCAACCGCACCGGATCGCAAATAACATACGAAATGTTAATGCGCGAAGCCCAGAAACTTGATGCGGATGATATAATAAATATCAGAATAGACGTTAAGCAAATTCATGAATTTGTTCGCAGCAGCGATTTTTCCAGCATCATCTCCAAAACAACCTATATTTATACAGCAAATGCTTTGGCTATTAAATATACCGCAGCCACAGGAGGCGGAGCCACTCAATCAAAAAGCCTTGAGGCTGTAGAAACCCTGCCGCAGCAGCAGCGAATGCCTGCTTCTTCCACCAGCCGCTCTGCAAGATCGTCTACAGTTACAGAGGCTTCTACGCCGTCTCTGGATACTGCAAGTTCGACTGCATCTTCAGGTGCATCAACACCATATCGAGACACTGAAAGATCGCCCGCGGTTGCAGAGCCTTCAACGCCGTCCCGAAATAATGCTGCTGCAAGCTCGTCTTCATCTGCGGTAATTGCA
>JGI24702J35022_10001561_pt1 | contig 14203 bp, 9 predicted proteins | sample TergutTh196P4_FD_35022 | JGI IMG/M metagenome (IMG submission 35022)
GAGCCACAAACCTCTTCCGGTATGGTGGATACGGTTATTCCTGATGCGGGTATCAATAGCGGCGTGGAATTTAATGCCGCCTATTTCTGCTCCCGAAAATTGCCGTTTTGTCCAGATATTGTAAATATGGTTGTGTTCGACAAGGCTGAATGCACACCCCATGCTGCCACAAATGCCCGTTTGTTCACAATCGGAGATGGTATTATAACGCACAATATGCGAACCTGTGTTGTCTTTATGCCAACCGTTGCGTATTGCCCTGAATGTTACTTCGATATAATGCAGCGAGCCGTCAATACTTCTGTCAACCAGCCAAACATTATGCCCTGTACCCCGCTCCTTACCCAGAGTGATCCCCGAACATTTCGAGTTAGTGATCACATTGTGTTCGATGATCCAGCCCTTGTTCCAGTGCGTGGCAATCATTCCGATTTGTTCGGCAGTGGGCGCCGCCCATTGAGTTGCTGCCTGGCTGATATGGAATCCACTGATGGTGATATAATTGACTCCCGGCTTTTCGGGATAGAAACAAGTTTTTCGCACAGAGATTTCGACCAATTCTTTGTTGGGGTTAAAGTTGTGGAAATTAGCCCAAATGGTAGTGTTGGTACCATCATTTTCACAGTACCAGGTATACTTTGATCCTTCAACATCAACGATCTGATTATTAGGTGTCGGATAATAAACCTTATCCACCGTTTCCATTTCGTACAACGATTTATTATTTAGAAAAACCTCACCTGTGTGGTGTATCCTGTCATGGTTACTGAACCAGTCGCCATAAATAAGTTCGGTATACGGATTGTAGTCGATGAAAAATGAATCGGGTATTACCACTTTCCATACACCATCTTTCTCTTTTTGCCAGTTGGCAATTCTTTCGGATCCTTTAATTTCAACCCGTTCACCGGGAGCAGCGCGATAAACAATTCTGTTGTCGTCACTCATCCCGCCGCGTGGAGGATTGATCCATTCCCGGTATGTTCCTGCGTGAACGGTGATCACATCGCCGGGGTAAGCAACCTGTGCGGCCTTTCCAATAGTTTTGAAAGGAGCGTTTACACTACCTGTATTGTCGTCGTTACCATTTATGGAAACATGATACTCTTTTGCATACAATACCGGTATACACAGTATAATGGTCAATAAAAATAACTTTGTTTTCATTTTATTACTTCAAATATTCGCTTGGTATTTTTGTAATCGGACATATTTCGATATTTCTGAAAAAAACCTCTGCGCCTTCTGATTGCAGTTGAATCACACCTTTAGTGAGGGGTACTTCCTTGCCATCAACCATCAGATGCGAATAGGTATTGATCATATTTACCTTGCCGTTGACCACATGAACGCTGGTTCCTTCAAAGCACAGCAACTCGATGGTGTTCCATTGGCCGAGTGGTTTTTCGTTCACGGGATTCTTGGCGCAAATTGGAGGCAGACCGGCAGACTGCGGGCCAAAACTCACCTTGGGAGCAGTGGGATCAAAGGTGTAGCGTTCGTTTTCGCTGGCGCGCGAAGCGGTGATGTCGCAATATGTGTCACCCATGCGGTACGAATCGCCAAAGTCGTTTTCCATTATCTGACATTCGTGCGATATTTTCCACACATTCAATCCTTTACCGAACTCTCCTACACCGTGATAGAGAAGCCCGGAATTGCAAGGCAAATCTTCACGCGGCGCCCATTTCTTATCGCCCCATTTTACCTCAAGCCGCAAATGGTAGTTACCGTATTCTTTGACAGTGGCAAATGAACCATAAATCTGTCCCGACGAACGTACAGCAGGCGTCCCGTCTACTTCTACTACTGAAAATACATTCAACGGGTCGTTGCCTACGCCTAACGGCTGGGTATATTTACCCTCATCGTCCCGATCCATGCCGGGAACATCTACCGAAGGATGAGGAACACCAATGTAAATCTCCCATCCAGTGAAATCCTTACCATTGAACAGCGGTTCCCATTGAGGAGTGGAACTGCAGGCTACCATAAACATCATCGCTAAAAGCGGAAATACGTAAAAAACTTTTTTCATTTTGATTTAATTAATTATTTGAATTTTCTGACTATAAGTATTTTTTCAACGCATTGTACAAAATAGCGTAATCGGCAGTACCTTCGATTACATGATTGCACCGGCTGTCGTTAATTACACGGTAATAATATTCGTTACGTTCCGGGATTACTAACACAAGCGGTAAGTCAGCCCGTACCGATTTCACCATTCGGAGCGATTCACCATATTCATCTCTAAAAATACAGGCATTGGCAAGCACTACATCAATGTGTTTCGGTTGGCTGATGGTATCGATCCATTGTTTGACCGTTTCTGCACGAATTAGCGTTGCGCCTGTAGAAGCCAGCAGTTTTTCGTAATACCGGCACATCATTGCTCCAGGCTCGACAAGCAGGACACTCATTCCCTCTAAAGATCGTTCGCCAGGTAACGGTTCTGCACCTTTTTCACTCAATAGTGGCTTGTCTTTGAGGCTCACAGGTAGATACGTTATGGTGAATCTGAATGTAGATCCTTCTCCTTCAATGGATTCTACATTTATATCTCCACCCATCATCTGTACCAAACTTCGCGAAATAGTCAAACCGAGACCTGTACCGCCGTATTTCCTGTTATTGGTTAATTCGGCCTGGCGGAAACGTTCGAAAATAACTTCCAATTGATCGGGAGGCAGTCCAATTCCGGAATCTTCCACCCAAAATTCCAGCTTATCGGGCGGTAGCGGTCTATAACCAAACCCGATATATCCTTTTTCAGTAAATTTAATCGCATTGCCGATCAGGTTGGTAAGTACTTGCCGCAAACGCATCGGGTCGACAAAGATAACATCCGGTTCGATAAATTGGCTGTCGTCGAGTATCAGGGCAATCTTATCCTTGTTATTGGTATGGAGGTAGGTGTCGAAAAAGACCTGCAATTCATTCATAAACTCATTGATACAGAATACAATTGGGCTTATACTCAATTGCTTGGCTTCTATTTTTGCTACATCAATGATGTCGTCGATCAGTTTGACTAATTGTATGCTGCTGTTGTTTACTACGGATATGTAATCGCGTCTGCGTTTGGGCGACAAGTTATCGTCGGCAAGGAAGTTGAGAAAACCGATAATACCGTTGATGGGCGTGCGAATTTCATGCGACATGTTGGCCAGGAAAGCCGATTTCAACTTGTCTGATTCTTCGGCTTTTTCCTTGGCACGGATCAATTCCATTTCATTCATCCTGCGATCAGTGATGTCGCGGATCACCATGATCACCGACATAATCTGGCCTTTTTCATCTTTTACGGCAGCCGAAGTAATTTCACCAAAAAACTCGGAGCCGTCTTCACGCATCAGCAGTATTTGCGGACGTGTTGAACCATGGCCTTCGACAATTGACTGGAACAATTCCAATGATTTTCGCAAATCGTGAGGATGAACATAACGTTCAAATGTTGCGTCATCGGATTTTATATCGTTAACAATATTTAACAGTTCTATCGTTTTTGGAGACAAGAAAATAACTTTTCCCTGCGTATCGCATACTACGATAGCATCAGGTGAGGCTACCGTCAATTGCCGGTACATTTCTTCGGACTGTCGCAATGCTTCCTGGGCAGCCCTGCGGTCGGTGATGTCGGTAGCGTATTCTATGTGTACCAACCTGCCGTCTATCCATTCGATAGCTGCATCAGTACACTCGAACCACTTGTCTAAAATAGAATTATAAGCCTCCCAGCGATACAATCCGGTTGTTTTTCTCTCATTGTTTAGCAATTTTGGGTTCGGGCAAAATTCACATGGACCGGTCATCCCATTTTGCAATATTTTCCAACACAATTTGCCTTCCACTTCTTCACCCATTTGGTCTTTCACCATTTTGTTAGCAAACAGGACTTCGTAAGTATCGAAATCTGCAACATAGATGTTGGCATTGATGTTGTCGAGTACTGTACGCATGGTTTGTTGCGACAGCTGTATGGATTTTTCTGCACGGTAACGGGTAGTGGTTGTGGAAATGATTTGCGAGAGACTAATGAGCAGTTCCACTTCTTTTTTTTGCCATTGCTTGTATTCCATGCATTCGTCGAATCCTACAAAACCATAAATGACGTTATTTGTTATCAGGGGAAGTACCAATAAAGACTTGATATTTTGAAGTGATAACTGTTTGTAAGCAGTTGGCGATAATTCAATAATATCGGACACGCAAATATATTCGTCTCTGTCGAAAGCTTCAAACCAGTCAGACATAAATTCGATGGGGACGCCTTGCAGATTATCAATTTCGGGGGTGATGTTCTCATTGCACCATTCGTAGGTGTTGTCGGCGGCTTTACCGTCTGCGGTTTTTTCAAAAATGTATGCCCTGCTCACTCCGGCGTATTGTCCTATCTCTGAAAGAGCTGTGTTGATGGCCTCGTCTAAATTTCCGGCTGATTGTAATATTTGCAGCACTTTGATGAGTATACTTTGTCGCCGACGTGTTTCTTCAAGTTCCTGTTCAGCATTTTTTCTGTCGGTAATATCTGTCATAAACCCGTCCCACAAACGCGATTGGTCATCTTGCTCGCGGTAAGATGAACGCAGATGTATCCATAGAATTTTACTTGTGTCTAAACATACCCGACATTCTGCTGATGCAAATCCTGAATGGTTGGAAGCGAATAATTCGATGACCTTTTCCCGATCTTCCGGATGAAACATATTGAAAAACAACGCACTGTCTCCCATCACATCGTCAATAGCTACATGGAACATGTTTGCAAAATTGGCGCTAATGTAGGAAAATTGCGGTGTTTCGCCTTTTTTTGCAGACAATTGATAGATAGCCCCGCCCGGCAGATTATCGCTAAGTGTTGTCAGGCGCTCCTTACTTTCAAGCAGTTCTTTCGTTTGGGAAACGACCATTTCCTCAAGTTGTGTCCTGTAAAGTTCCAGTTCCAGTTCAATGAGTTTGCTTTCGGTGGTATCACGCACGATTTCACCCAGAAAATATTTATCTCCAATTGCAATCTGAAAGGAAGTTAGTTTGATGTACTGTTTTCCTTTGTCCGGCGAATAAAGGATATGTTCCGTTTCATTGGAATATTTTTGCTCATTATTGGGGTTAAGAAGCCAGCAAACAAGTTGACGATACTTTTCTGTCATTTCATCTGTTTTTTCAGCAAGTATCAGTTTTCGGTAAAGTTCCCAGGAATATTTTCCAAGCGCATCTTCGCGTGGAATTTCCGTAATACGCTCCTGCTCAGGATTCCATTCAATTACCCGTCCTTCGTCATTGGTGATCACAATGCCCTCTGATGATTGCATGATAAAGTTATGTAACTTGCTTTCGCTGTCCTCCAATTTTTGCATCGCTTCCTTGCGCGCGGCTATTTCATGCTCTAACTGAAAGTTTTTGTTGTGCAGTTCTTCATTGATAGCGGCAAATTCTTCGTTGGTGGCATACAACTCCTCGTTAGTAGCATATAGTTCTTCGTTGGTCGCTTCATATTCTTCGGTACGTTCTTTCACTGCCTGTTCGAGACTGTTCCGATAGTCTTCGAGTTTCAGTTCGGCAATCTTCCGTTCGGTAATATCGAGGATAAAGCCATCCCAAATTACAATAGTACCCTCCAAATGCGGACGCGACGCTATCTGTACCCATTTTGTTTCCCGATTTTTGTAGTTGAAACGCAGTTCCACATTTATGTTGGTCATCGTTTCGGCACTCTTCATTACAACGCCCATAAACACAGGTATATCTTCAGGAAAAAGTAACGCAAATACATTGTTGATATCGCTTAGGGCAGCATCAATAGAGAGACCACCGGATATGCCTTCCCAAGTTTTGCTCAGGTAGGTTAATTTAAGCTCTGTTGTTTCAATGTTTAATGTGGCGCTGTAGAGGCAGCCATCCGGGTAGTTATCGCCGAGCGACATGATCCGTTCCTTTTCGGCAATCAACCGTATATTGGCATATCCAAGTTCCGAAATTTCTCCGGCTGTGGCTTTCAAAAGTTCGCAAACATTATTAAAATGCGTCTTTAGATTATCCGACAATCTGTCGTGAATTTCGTTATATTTTTCGATACTATCACAAGCTACTTCCAAAAAAGGCCCAATAACACTACCGAAACCGCACATCCCAATTTTCCAGTTGGCAATATGTTTTTCGCCAATATATATCGGGGTTTTGGCTTCGGTCAACCTGCACTGCGGGCGAACAATATTGATGTTCTGAACAATTCTATCAGTTTTAATACATTTTTCACCCAGATAGAACGATGAACCACAAAGTTTTTTGAAATTACTCGGTTGGGTAATGGGTGTGTCATTCAAGTCGAGGATGATTGACGATACCCCATTGACCACCGAAAATTTGTCCTGCAAGGATTGCAACTGCTCAAGGGGAATGATATCCTCAAGTAAAACATTGTCTCTTACAAGTGTTACCCCCAAAAGAGATTGATCGAAATGCATTTTCTTATTTACATTGTCAGACTGTTTCATACACAATTCATATTTTTTTCAGGGGCTAAAAATACGCATATTTTGTATTTTGAAAAATTTTATTTTGAAAAAAGTGTTCATCGCATCAAAATTGTATGATCTCATTTTAAAACCCTTATTTTCAAAAGCGCCGTTGCCCTGCTGATATTATCCAAAAAAGAATTAAATTTGCGACTTCAAGAAATAACTATATTGGTTTATATAAATTTGATTATCATTCATATATAGATGAAATTCAATATTGAGGTAGCCGGCGACACGCACTGTACATACGCCGGGGAAATATGCAGGGAAATGGAAGAATCGGCCAAAGTTCGCGGTACAGGTATTGCTAAACGTTCACCCGAGTATGTAAAAAAGAAGATGTGCGAGAGGAAAGCAGTGATTGCTTTAGATGAAAGCCAGCAATTTGCAGGTTTTTCATATATTGAATCGTGGAGTCACGAGTGTTTTGTAGCTAATTCAGGATTGATTGTAAATCCTAAATACCGTAAAAGCGGTTTGGCACGGCAAATCAAAAAGAAAATTTTCGAACTTTCTCGCAAAAAATTCCCCAATGCNAAGATCTTCAGTATTACTACCAGTCTTGCTGTAATGAAGCTCAATTCAGAAATCGGCTATAAACCGGTTACTTTTTCGGAACTGACTGAAGATGAAGAATTCTGGAAAGGCTGTGCAGCTTGTATCAATTACGACATCCTGTTGCGTAACAATCGCCGGATGTGTCTTTGTACCGGGATGCTCTACGACCCGGCCAAAGAAGAAAAGTTCAACTTTATCAAAAAATTCAATGTCCTCGAACGTTTCCGAAGGTTAACGACGGCGAAATAGTTTTTTAAACTTGAAACATCACAATTTTTTTTGTCTTGTCAGTGATTTTGAAACGGTCATCAATACGTAATCCTACAATCCATGCGATTTGATCACCGGAAATCATTATCCAGCACCGTTCCTTTTCGATGAGCGATAACTTGGCGTCGATAAAAAAATCGCTCAATTTTTTCATGTTCTTCATTCCTAATGGACGAAACATATCTCCGTGTTTCCATTTCCGCAGCAATAGCGGAAATTGCAATTTTTCGCCATCTATATGGGCAATATTGGAGGAAGTATCGGGTTTGAAGTCGGAATAATAATTGAATTTATCTATTTTCAGCCGAATGGGAACATCCATGCTCAAGGTTTGTTCGTCAATCAGATATTCATGCGGTATTTCACTATCCTGCTTATGCAAAACTAATGATTGCCGGTCATGCACAAGTCGGTGGGTCTTGCTGAAAAATTGCCGACCCGATGTATGTTTGCTTTTTTCAAGAATTTCGGTAGCAATGGAGTTGGGAAAACCGTACGGTTTCAGGATTTCGTAAAGCAGGGTAGAAGGAGAAGGAGACTGAAAGAGCTCCTGCAAGTCGACATACGTTAAGTCGTCTTTGGCAGTAATGATTCGTTTTTTGTAGTGTCCGACGGATTCGTTGTAGAACAGTTCAATAGCTGCAAAATGCTCTATACTGTCGTCAATTGCTTGCCGCATACCCGGAAAAAATTGTTCCAAACCGGGAATTACATGATTACGGATGTAATTTCGGGCATATTTGTCGGTTTTATTACTTGAATCCTCGCGAAAAATGACTCCCTTTTTTTGGGCGTAAGTCTCAATATCTTTGCGTGAAGCGAAAAGTAGCGGCCTGATGATTTTTCCGTTTTGTGGTCTGATGCCGGTCAATCCACGAATGCCGGTTCCTCGTGCAAGGTTGATGAGCAGTGTTTCAATACGGTCATCGCGATTGTGGGCAATGGCAACAGTGTCGAAATTTTCGTGAGTAGCTATTTCATGAAACCACCGATAACGCAATTCACGGGCAGCCATTTGTATGGAAAAACCGTTTTGATCGGCATAAGCAACTGTATTGAAACGTTCAACCCTGCAACTGATCCCCAACTTGTCTGCCTCTGTTTTCACAAAATCTTCATCGAGGTTCGACTCATCGCCACGCAAGCCAAAATTACAATGTGCTGCAACAGTTTTTACACCCGCATCGTGCAGCAGGTGCAACATCACCATCGAATCGACGCCACCACTCACAGCTGCCAAGACTTTGCTACCGGCGTTCAAAAACCGGTGACTACAGGCATATTGCATCATGAGTGTTTGCAGATCGAGCGATTTTGTCATGCAAAAATTTAAACTGTAATTAATTAAAAACCGATTGCTTTCAATCCAAGCCCTGTTTTTTCGTCGATGCCGAACATCAGGTTCATGTTTTGCACGGCTTGTCCCGAAGCGCCTTTCAACAGGTTGTCAATGACCGAAGTGATGAGCACCTTGTTTCCGAATTTTTCTACACGCAACAGGCATTTGTTGGTTCCAACCACTTCCTTCAGGCTGATATCATGATCGCAAACAATGGTAAAAGCGGCGTCTGAATAATATTGTCTGTAAAGTTCCTGCAATTGAGGCAATTCCAAATGAGTAGCCGTATAGGCTGACAAGAAAATACCTCGGGTGAAACCGCCGCGTACAGGCAGGAAATTTAATTCGGAAATTGCGCTGCCAGCAGCATTTTCTAAGGTTTGTTGCACTTCAAGGAGGTGTCGGTGCGTAAAGGGATTGTAAATCGAAATATTATTGCTTCGCCAACTGAAATGTGTAGTGGCTGTAAGCGCTTGTCCGGCGCCGGTTGAACCGGTAATACCGTTGACATGAACCTCGTCCATCAACAAGCCTGCACTGGCCAAAGGGAGCAGGGCCAACTCAAAGGCAGTGGCAAAGCAGCCGGGATTGGCAATATAACGTGCGTTGCATATCTTCTCGCGGTTACATTCAGGCAAACCGTAAACAAACTCCCAACAGGTGTCATCCAGTGTCCTGAATAATTGATTGATACGAAAATCCTGACTCAAATCAACGATTTTGGGATCACCAGGTAAACGGTTTGTATTCAAAAATTCGATGGACTTACCATGCCCCAGGCAAAGAAATACGACATCGGCTTTGTCTATTGCACTGGTAAATATCATATCAATATCTCCAATCAAATCATTGTGAACCGCCCATACCGGACTGCCTGAATGGCTGCTGCTGTACACATAATTCAATTGTATCTGCGGGTGATGCACCAATATGCGCATCAATTCTCCGGCAGTATAACCTGCTCCACCTATTATTCCAACTTTTATCATGATATGGTGCGTGTTTTAAAGCGTGCAAATGTAACGAAAATTGAAAATATATGAAGAGAAAATGTATCTTTGTGCGAAAAAAGGTAGACCGTTGTGAAGAATAATGCCGTAAATTACAGTGTGCTTCTGATGCAGCAGTTATCGCGGCGACATATTGAATATGTGGCACACTGTATCGGGAACAACCAAAAGGAATTTGAACAATTGATGATGATTGTGCTGCATGAGAAGGTACCGGTAATACAACGCGCTGCATGGGCAATGGATGTATGTCTGGCGGCCCATCCCGAGCTGTTGTCACCTTACGTGGAAACGCTTATCGATGCTTTACCGCGGTTCAACAATTACAGCGTCAAACGGCAAGTGGTCAAAGCGCTTGCTGTACACGATTCCATTCCGGAAAAGTGCGAAGGACAACTTGCCGACTTATGTTTTAACTGGCTGCAATTGTCAGATATGCCAGTGGGTATCAAAGTGCACTGTATGCAAATACTGGCGAACATCACTGTACGACATCCCGATCTTTCCGGAGAACTGCAGACAGTCATCAGTGAACAGATCCCACGTAACTCAGCAGGATTTGCATCGAGGGGAAGGAAAATTTTGGAGGTATTACTTAAGAATGAAAATAATAAACCTGTGTAATGGTTTTCAAATACAAATCGTATGAATCATTATCAAAGAGGCCTTAAAGCATCAGCATCGGGCAACGCCTGATGAAAGCGCGCAACCGAATCACAACAAGGCTATAATTTGAATTTCGTCAGATTTTCTTTTCTGCTTTCGCCTTTTCAGGGCTTTACTTTCATGCATATTTTGCTTTCATTGGTCGTTGCCCGATGCTGATGCTTTAAGACCGCCGCTCTTCATTCCCGTACCTTCATAATAAGGTGATGTGTCATTGTAAACGCAGTGAAAAATCTCGAATGTACTTTTAAAAAAACCTCCATTTTGACACCCCACTCATAGGGCATTCACGCCAAAAGTGAGAATAATTGCCAAAATGACCCCTAACATGTTGCCGAAAAACCCTTTCAACATTTCATTATACTTTATTTTCTTCATGGTATTCAGTTATTCGATTTTTCGATTTATATGATATTTCCTTTATAAAGATCATCGAAATTGTGATTCCCGGCAGTTTTTTCCTTTTCGTCGAAGTTCAACTCCCGTGCTTTTTCCTCATCCGCTACAGCGCTTTCATGGTCGCCTTTTTGATGTTTTGCGTATGCTCGGGCTGCATAGGCCTTTGCAAACTTCTCATTATGCTCTATAGCTTCGTCGAAAAGGGTTATGGCTTCATCGTATTTTTCCTGTGTCATCATTAACTTACCCGTTAGCAGGTAGGCTTCTTCGTTGAATGGGTTGAATTCCGACGCCAGCTGGTAATCAAGATAAGCAGCGTTGGCATCGCCAAGCAACTCATGGCAACGACCGCGAAGCAGATAAACCGTTTCATCTTCGGGTGTCAGTTCAATCAGTCTTTCGACATCCGCTAAAGCGTCATTTCCCTTTTCCAGTGCAAGATGAATGTCGGCACGCAAGGCATAACCATCGGCAAAACCGGGCTTTATTGCTGTAGCCTTGTCTAAATACTCTACTGCCTTGATGGGTTCACCAAGCGCACGTTGCGTTTTTGCCAATTGGAAACAGGCAATGTAGTTGTCGGGCTTCAATTCTAATACCTGCATACAATCGGCTGCTGAATCGACATACTTTTCCATGGTGAAAAAGAGGTTGGCGCGCATCAGTAAGGTGATTTCCGGTTCTTCTCCGGTTTCCACCATTCCGTTGAGTGCTTCCAACGCCTCTTCGTGCCTGTTCAGCATGTAACAGGCAGACATCAGGTAATTCAGCGTTTCGAAATCCTTCTGTATCTTCAAGGCTTCTGTAAAGCATTTCACAGCATATTCCAGTTTGCCCATCCGTTGTGCACGTATACCGTCGTATTTCAAAATGTCGAAATTCTTTCGGTCGACTTTCTGTTGTTCGTCTTCTTCAGTTTTTGAAGAAAAAAATAATGACGAAAAAAATCCCATATCTATACTTTTATTTTATTAATGGTTTCCAGTGAGTTACTTTGAAAATTCCGTTTCCTTGAAAGCCATAAAACCATCCAAGACAAACACTTCCATCTTTATATTTTGCCAAAATTCTTGATTGCGAAGGTGGCTTTTGTTCTTCACATGGTATCCATTCACTTGTGAGCAATTTTTCTCTCACTAACTTTTTCCTGCTATTAGGAATTTTATCCACACATTCAATATAATAATCTACTGCTCTTATTAATTCTATTGCCATATCAAAATTTTTAATGTTTTTTTGATTATTTCCTATTATTCTCTTATCCACATTTGGAATATCCGCAGTTCGAACAGGTGAGGCATCCTTCCTTGTACATCAGTGTACCTTCGGTACTGCATTCGGGACATTTGTTGCCTTTGGTAACTTTGGTTCCATCGGGAATATATTTCTTTAATGCACGTTCCACCCCATTTTTCCAAGTGTTTATGCTTTCGTCATTCAGGTGTAGCGACGAAACTAAATTCACCACATCGGGGATCGGCATACCGAAACGCAACACGCTGGATATAAGCTTTGCATAGTTCCAGTATTCCTGTGCAAACATGTGCGACAGTCCGCCGACAGTGTTGGGGTTTCCGTAACGGTCTTCGTACAGGAAGTCATACCGCTTTTTACCGTCTTTTTCTTTCACTTTTAGGATTTTACCTCGGTTGATCGACTTGGGAATGAGAAATACTTCATCGTCGGTGATACCGGTGAAAATTTCGTAGGGACGCCCTTCGTACAGTCCTATGAATGCAATCCAGTCTTCCCTGTTGTTCTTGAAACGTATGATCTCTGCATCTAATGAAACAGGACGGCGACGTGGCGCCTGCGTACCTGTCTCTGACTGTTCCGGAGCATCCTTCTTGGCAGAAACTAATATTCCCTCGCGCGAACCTTCCCTGTATACGGTGATTCCCTTGCAACCGCTCTGCCATGCAGTGATGTAAAGTTGCGCCACCATCTCTTCCGACACGTTTTCGGGCAGGTTGATGGTTACACTGATGGAATGATCTACCCATTTTTGTATCTCGCCCTGCATCCGCACCTTGTTCAGCCAGTCTACATCAGCTGAGGTGGCTTTATGGTAAGGCGATTTTTCGATTATCTCGCATATCTGTTCTTCATTGTATTTCATCACCTCCTTCACGTTGTAGCCGTTGATTTTGAGCCAATCGAGAAATTTGTGATGAAACACTATAAATTCCTCGTATGAAATACCCTTTTCGTCGGTGAAGGAAATCACGGCGTCCTGATCGTTGGGGTTTACTGTACGGCGACGCTTGTAATACAGCGCAAAAGCCGGTTCGATACCCGAAGTGGTTTGCGTCATCAGGCTGGTAGTGCCTGTGGGAGCAATGGTCAGCAGCGCGATGTTGCGGCGGCCATACCGCTGCATGTCGCGGTACAGTATTTCGTCTTCACCCTTTATCCGTTCGATAAACGGATTGCCACGTTCGAGCGATGAGTCGTAAATGGCAAAGGCGCCGCGTTCCCTGGCTAAATGTACCGAACCGCGATATGCTTCCAATGCTAATGCTTTTTGTACTTCAACGGAAAAATCGATACCGTCTTCACTGCCATAACGGATACCTAACGCTGCCAGCATGTCGCCCTCTGCTGTGATACCGATGCCGGTACGCCGTCCTTCTTCAGTCTTTACGCGAATCTGTTCCCACAGACGGCGTTCCACCCGTTTGATTTCCGGTTCTTCGGGATCGGAATGTATTTTTGCCAGAATGGCGTCGATTTTTTCCAATTCCAGATCGATGATGTCATCCATCATGCGTTGAGCATAAGTTACGTGTTTTTTCAACAGATCGAAATTGAAACGCGCTTCTTTAGTAAACGGATTTTCGACATAACCGTACAGATTGATAGCCAACAGACGGCAACTGTCATACGGGCAAAGCGGTATTTCGCCGCACGGGTTGGTCGATACGGTACGATAGCCATATTGCGCATAGCAATCGGGCACCGACTCGCGTATAATGGTATCCCAGAAAAGCATTCCCGGTTCGGCCGACTTCCATGCGTTGTGGATGATCTTGTTCCATAATGCCTGTGCATCAATCTTTTTTGTGAAAACAGGTTTGTCTGAATTGATTGGATATTGGGCAGTATAGGGTTCTTTATTGACCACAGCTTTCATAAAATCATCGTCAATTTTCACCGATACATTGGCTCCGGTAATTTTTCCGGGAGTCATCTTGGCGTCGATAAAGTTTTCGGCATCGGGGTGCTTGACGGAAATACTCAACATCAAAGCGCCGCGTCGTCCGTCCTGCGCCACTTCGAGTGTGGTGTTCGAATACCGTTCCATGAACGTTACCACTCCTGTTGACGTCAAAGCGCTGTTGAGTACCGGACTGCCCTTGGGACGGATGTGCGACAGGTCGTGCCCCACTCCGCCACGCCGTTTCATCAACTGCGCCTGTTCCTGATCAGTTTTCATGATA
>JGI24702J35022_10001562_pt1 | contig 14199 bp, 15 predicted proteins | sample TergutTh196P4_FD_35022 | JGI IMG/M metagenome (IMG submission 35022)
ACCCGCATGGGGTTTTGTGAGCACTTCGCCGGGGCTTTCGTCTTTCTGGCGCGCATGGCAGACGTTCCGGCGCGCGTCGTCACGGGCTATCAGGGAGGCCGCATCAATCCCCTCAACGGCGCCATCAGCGTGCGCCAATCGGATGCCCACGCCTGGGCCGAGGTCTGGTACGCACAGCGCGGTTGGGTCAGGGTCGATCCCATTGCGCTCGTCGCGCCGACGCGGATCGACCACGGTCTGGAAGGCGCGCTGGAAAGGGGGCTGCCTTTCATGTTGCGTCCGGAATACTCGTGGCTCCGGAAAATGCGCGATGGTTGGGAAGCCGTCGCAACGCAATGGAACCGGCGGGTTCTTGCCTACGATGGCAAGCGGCAGCGCGACTTGATGGAAGCCTTCGGCCTGAACGATTTTTCTCCATCGACGGCGTTCGGCGCCACTTCCATCGCCATCGCCCTCCTGATGGCCGCGCTCTACGGTTGGGCGCAATTACGCCGCAAGGAGGATGGGCTCGATCCGCTCGACCGGGCCTGGGTGCGGTTCTCGGCCCGACTAGCCCCGCTCGGTCTTGCCCGCAAGCCCGAGGAAGGCCCGCTCGACTATGCCCGGAGGCTGGCTGCCGCGCTCCCTGCCAATGCCGATAAGCTCATTTCGATCTGTACCCGGTATGCCTGTTTGCGTTATCGTCTACCGCCTTTGCGTGCGGAAGTCGATGCTCTGACGCACGCTATCGATACGTTGGGTCTCGAAACGCCGACCCGATCAATACGCGATCAGCAGTAGATCTTCGCGCCGACATGATATTTTCGCAAGCGAAGATTATGACAGGAGTTTTTTCTGATGGAATGCAGGATACTAAAAATCCCCGGCTCCCTGCTTCGTCTGGGCGTCGCTTTTCTGACGCTCGCCCTTGGCTCTGCCTGCGCATATGCGGACTTTACGGAGCGCGAGGATGTTTCCGCTTTCGTCGAGGAAATCTCCGCGCGCAACGGACTGGATGCCGCCCCTATTTACGCGGCGCTTTCCCGCGCCAGTTACCTTCCGCGCGTCATCGACCTGATCACGCCGCCCTCGAAACGCGGCGTGCGTTCCTGGCATCGTTATCGCAGCCGGTTTCTCGGTCACGCGCATATCGAAGGCGGACTCAAAACCTGGGCGCAGTATGAAAACGAATTGCGTCGGGCTGAAAAACAATACGGCGTGCCGCCGGAAATCATTCTCGGCATTCTCGGGGTAGAGACGATCTACGGGCGCAACATGGGCACGTTCGAGACGCTTTCCACGCTTGCCACGCTGGCTTTCGATTATCCGCCGCGCGCCGAATTATTTCGTGGCGAACTGGAATCGCTCTTCCTGCTTGCCAGGGATCAAAACCGCGACCCGGCCAGTTACGTCGGCTCCTTCGCGGGCGCAATCGGTTGGCCGCAATTCCTGCCAAGCAGCATCCGTCGTTACGCGGTGGATTTCAACGGTGACGGAAGAATCGACTTCGACAACGATGCGGTCGACGCCATCGGCAGCATTGCCAATTACCTGCGAGAACATGGTTGGGTAGCGGGAGCGCCTGTCGCGATAAGAGTCCGGCTTCTCCCCGGCACTGATCCTGTGCCGCTCATCGAAACGGGCATCGAACCGAGCCTGAGTCCGGCGCAATTGCTGGGAGCCGGCATTCGCCCGCTCACCGATTCACTACCAGACGCTGGCGAGGCCACGCTGGTCGACCTCGAAACGCCGGGAGTGGATACCGAATACTGGCTCGGCTACCGCAATTTCTATGTCATCACGCGCTACAACCGCAGCAGTTTCTACGCGATGGCGGTATTTCAACTGGCGGATGCGTTGCGTGCGAGTCGTGACGGCAGCAGTATCGTTGCTGCGCCCCCGAAAGCGAAATCTGCGACGAAAAGCAAGGCATCGCCTGCCGCCAAGGCAAAGAAGCCGTCCAAGGCGGCGCCGCGCAAGAAACAGGCATCACAGCCCGCGCGCCGGAAGAAATAGAAGTCAGACGGATCGCAGCAGGGACAAAAAATTCACGGTAGGGGCAAAAAATTTTTGCCCCTACAACTCCCCCCCATCAACGCCGGCGGCATTTTCGGGTCAGAGCAGCGTCATCAGCAACTCCCCCTCGCTGACCGAATCGCCTTCGGCTACCCGCACCTCCTGCACGATTCCAGCCCAGGGTGAAGGAATATCGAGTGCAACCTTGCCGGTTTCCAGAATGAGGATCGTATCGTCGCATGCGATGCGGTCGCCGGGCGCGACGAGGATTTCGAGCACGGACACCGTGCCTTGCCCGCAACTACCGCAGGACTCCCAGCATTCGGGGAATCTGGGCATATGAATTTCCTTGAGCGGCATGGCGGCGACACTTCCGGTATGGTTCTTCTGGCAGGCATCTTATTCGGGGGTGAGCTGCGTACTCCCTCCGTCACGCCTTCGGCGTGCCACCTCCCTCGAGAGGGAGGCAACTCCCTCCGCCCTGCCTTCGGCAGGACACCTCCCTCGAGAGGGAGGCTATAGAGTCGGGGGAGCCTGCGGCTCCATAAAATATGGACTATACCGCTTTACAGACCCGAAAACGCACACTACAATGCGCCCTCTTTCGTCGGGGGTATAGCTCAGCTGGGAGAGCGCTTGCATGGCATGCAAGAGGTCAGCGGTTCGATCCCGCTTACCTCCACCAGGAAGAAAAAGTTGTGTTGTACCCGCGTCCCCATCGTCTAGAGGCCTAGGACACCGCCCTTTCACGGCGATAACCGGGGTTCGAATCCCCGTGGGGACGCCAAAATTTCCGGAGTGCTGTTAAAATACGGCATTCCACGCGGAGTGGTAGTTCAGTTGGTTAGAATACCGGCCTGTCACGCCGGGGGTCGCGGGTTCGAGCCCCGTCCACTCCGCCAACCGTTTTCTGTAAGACGTTGATTCTTACCAAAAAACAGCCACAGGGATGTGGCTGTTTTTTTGGCGGTTCCCCGCCCGTGCACTGGGGTTTCCTGTGTGGCGGTGTGATAAATCTGGAGCCACAGGCTCCCCTGAATCGTATCGAGGAATCCCCGTCGTTCATGACGGGGTGACTCAAAGGGTAAACCCATGCTTTCACTTGCTTTGCCTAAAGGCAGCCTCGAGGAACAAACATATAAACTGTTCGATGCTGCCAACCTGAAGCTTTCCAAACCGGAGCGCGGCTACAACCCCACCATCGACGACCCGCGAGTCAACAAAGTGAAGATACTGCGGCCGCAGGAAATTCCCGTCTATGTCACATCGGGCGACTTCGATCTAGGTATTTCGGGTCACGACTGGGTCATTGAAAGCAAGGCCGATGTCGTTGAGATTGCCGAACTGCCCTATGCAAAAACCGGCACTGGCACCGTGAAAATGGTGTTGGCCGTCTCTGACACGTCCTCGATACAATGCGCCCGTGATATCCCGCCTGGCAGCCGCATAACGACAGAGTTCCCCAACATCACGCGCTCCTTCTTTGAGCGGCTTGAAATTCCCGTAGAAATCTTTTTCAGCTATGGCGCGACAGAGGCAAAAGTCCCTGACTTTATGGACGCGCTGGTCGACCTCACAGAAACCGGGTCAACACTCAGGCTTAACGGACTGCGTATTATTGAGACGATTCTTGAATCGACGACTCGCCTGTTTGCGAATCGCGCCTCCTGGGAGAACCCCGAGAAGCGTAAGGCAATGGAAGAAATTCGCACCTTGCTTTTAGGCGCAATCGAAGCCAGAGGGCGCATCCTGCTGATAATGAACACGCCTGCCGAATGTCTTGATGCCGTCATCGCAGAATTACCCGCCATGAAGCGTCCCACCATAAGTCAGCTACATGGTTTGAGCGGTTACTCACTAACCACCGTCGCCGAAAAATCAAGCGTGAATATCCTCATACCCCGCCTGAAAGCCGCAGGAGCAGAGGACATCCTGGAATTACCCATCAATAAAATCGTGCGCTAGGGAAGCTCTGTACAACCCCTCCGGTCATTGCAGCGCATAGCGAAGTCGCTGCAATCCACACGCCGCATGGATCCTGCGACTTCGCGCAGGATGACGAGCATCGGATGCAGAGTTATGCAGAGGTTCCATAGGATACGGTTTATTTCTTGCAAATTTTTCCTCCGATGAGGCTCAACGAATTCCCCTCCTGTGGAGGGCCGACCACATAAGGGGGTGAGAATGACGTAGGGGCGCGATTTATCGCGCCCTGGTTCACCGCGCCCAATGAGCACGATCGCCGCAATTTGGGCGCGATAAATCGCGCCCCTACAAATGTCCATCAAGCCCCTCGTGACCCTCTCCGCCACAGAGTGGGTACGCTCGAGCTACACTTGCTATTGTTCAGGGCCAACTAATTATTTTTCTTCCGTACATACCCCTTTTCGGCCGCAAGTCGATACCATTTTTCTGCTTCCGTATCGGATTGAGTAACACCTCGTCCCTTCTCATACATGAAACCTAGTCGCAATTGCGCATCGGGAATTCCCTGATCGGCCGCAAGCCGAAGCCATTTGACCGCTTCCTCGTCAGACTGTGCGACGCCATGTGCGACACCACGGCCATCGAGGTGCATATCAACAAACTTCATTATCGCTCGCCCATTTCCCTGCTCTGCCGCAAGCCGATACCATTTGATCGCCTCGGAGAGAGACTCCTGGACACCACTGCCTGAATCGTACATGACAGCTAAATTAACCTGTCCTTCTGCATTTCCTTGTTCTGCCGCAAGCCGAAACCATTTGACCGCTTCCTCCCAGGACTGTTCAATGCCAAAGCCCAAGAGGTACATTTCACCTAATCTATTCTCTCCCGGTGCAAATTTCTGCCATGCTGCAAGCCGAAACCATTTGACCGCTTCCTTGTGCGATCCTGCGACGCCACGGCCCGAAAAGTACATAGCGCCTAAATTAACCTGCGCTGGCGCAAATCCCTGCTCCGCCGCAAGCCGAAACCATTTGACCGCCTCAATTTTGGACTGTCTGTCGTTGGAGTGTTTGAGGTACATTTCGCCTAATTTATTTTGCTCCGAGGCATCCTCCGGGAGAGGGTCTGGAAGGAGGAATGGTGGCGGTGGCGTCTGACTCTTGGCTACAGGAGGCGGCTTATTTCCAACGCTATTGGGCGGTGCAAAACCAGCAGTATTTCGACCTTTTGCAACAATCACTAACCCTACAGCCTGTTCAGCTCTTGTAATTTGTTCCGGTAGTGTCAATTTCTTTTGCCCAAGAGTAGTGGATCGTTTAATAGTTGGAATGGTTGCTATAAGCTCAAGCAAATAATTGCTCTTAATCGCATAATTGACAGTTTGTGGAAGAAACCCACCTGCTTCCATAGTAGCTTGCGGCCTCAGGGTACTGGACACAATACCTATCACATTTCCATATTCGTTAATCAACGGGCCACCTGAGTTTCCTGGTTGGATCGGAACCGATATTTGAAAGGTTGTAGGTTGTCCTCCGATTCCAGATAGGCTACTAATGATTCCTTGTGTGACTTTTGACTCCAATCCTTGCATAGTGATATTTGGGAACCCTATTGTGAAAACGGTCTCTCCTTTCTGAACACCTGTCGAGCTTGCAACAGCTAGAAATGTAAATTTTTTCCCTTCAACTCTTAATATTGCCAAGTCGTTATCAGTATCAACCTGAACGATACTGGCCCTGTAAATCTGATTCATCCGATCCTGAACAGCAATGTCCTTTGCCCCTTTGATAACGTGAAAGTTAGTCACAAAATAGCCATCAGACGATATATAGAATCCTGTCCCTGTCGAAATACTATCTGAAAAGGCTTGTGAAGAAATAAGGCATAACGACAAGAAAAATAATATCTTTGAAAATTGCATTTTCGATAAAATATGACAAAAAAATTCAAGGGGCGTATGTTGGGATAAACAGGAGGGATTATGCAGAGGTTCCCTATGTACCCCAAAAAACCGAAGCAGCGCCTGCAATCGAGTTGGAAATGCAGCGGCATTTGCACTGAAAACTCTTCTGGTGCTCGTACTGGTGGCTTGAAGCGAAATTGCCCCCATAGCAGTCCTGTTAAAAATCCGGTTTGGCATTTGCACGATTCTCTTCAGCTCGCTTCTCTTTTTCTTTCCGAACCCGATCGGCATATTGCTGGTCGAGAACCATACTAGCGCGAAGTCTATTATCGAATTTGGCCGATGAAAACACGAGCCAACAACGGTCTCCAAAATCATCACAGATAGTAAGAATATCCGTATTTTGTCCCCGGTAGGCGACCCTGTCACTTTTAATGCCGTTGGAATTGATCTTTGCGAGAAAAAACGGTTCTTCAGTTGGCTTGCCAAAATACTTCTTGAGCGCCCTATTCACGCGCGATTTCTTGAATAATTTCGAGAGAGGGGGGGCATTCTGAAGTTTCTGCATGGAAGGTTGATGATGGGTGAGATGATCTTTGAAAAAAAATACGGCGAACACGAACTGGTTCTGATGAAAATGGTATTCAAGAGAATCCATAACAACACCGCCGAATTCGAGCTTGTCATTTTCCCGCGTGTAAGACTCAGTCTCCGCAAACTTTTTCCTGGGATCCCAATATTCCGGCGGACTAGAAATTGGCCCATTATATCTAAATCCTGAACGGTTTTCAGGCACCGCAGCCCCCCATGAAATTTCTCTAAAACCATTTGGTTCATTTTGAAGCGCGCTAGGGGGTTTGGCTTCCTCCGTGGATGAGGATACAGAAGCACAAGCTGTTATGCAGGCTAGAATAACGCTAAGAATAATTGCATTTTTCATCATATTCACCGTTCAACTGAGATAACACGCATGACCGCAAACACAAACTGCAACATCATGTTCTTTAATAATATTCTTCTATTCGTAAACAGTCAATATTCTGAAATAACGCCCGGTCGATATCAGCCAGGACATGACCAAACATGCGAACTCCTGTTTGGCCAAGCAGAGCATGGCAATTCGCTTGTTCGGTCGAATCACAGCGATGTGGCTATTTTTATGGATTCCTTGGTCGTGAATGGGATGCGAGTTGACACGACTCGAACACAATCACCGCCAGCGATGACGAGACGACTCAATCGCGCCTTCTCGCTACGCCATCTCCAGAGCGCGCGACCTGCGTACCGCCGCCTGACGGGTCTTGCCCGCGCGCGAGGGCATATTGCATAGCCCGCACACGTAGCCGTGCCTCGGATCATGCGCATGCGCAACGAAACTTCCGCCACAACTACAACATTCGGACAGTTGCAGAAGGTCGGCATCGAAAAAACGTACCAACGTCCAGGCACGGGTGAGACTCAATACCGGCTCCACCCTTCCTGCCTCGATCTGGTCGAGATACAGGTGGTAGGCCTTGATGATCGCATCCAGCCCGCTCAACCCCTCGCATTGTTCAAAATAACGGTAATACCCCATGAACAGCGAGGAATGCACATTCGGCTGCCAGGTCATGAACCAGTCAGTCGAAAACGGCAGCATGCCTTTCGGGGGGGAAACGCCACGCACTTCCTTGTAGATCTTGAGCAGTTTCTCACGGCTCAGACGGGTCTCGGATTCGAGCATCTGCATNCGCGCGCCAAGCCGCACCATTTCGGCTGCGCGATGNATGTCTTCCGCTTCGTCGATGATTCGCTTGTTTTTCATTTGCTCTCTCTCCAGGAGCAAGATTAGACGGCCTCTCCGGTCGANCGGTTGGCNGCAATGATGGCAGCATGNAGCGTAGACGCTGTCTCGTCCCGGCCTTCTCCGGCCATCAGGCGAGCTATCTGTTCGTCATCGAAGCGAAAACGCGGAATCAATACCGGATTATCGGCCATCTTGACCAACTTGGCCGCCGACAGGCTTTCGACAAAATCCGCCAATGCCTTGCTGATACCCAGTCGAAACATCGCCGTTTCCCGATCACAGCGCAGCATTTTCTGCGCAAGCATCAGGTACGCAATGTTCAATTCCCGAATTTCAACCTGAAAATTTGGGTGGTTCATTGGATAAGTCTCACGTTTTAATCGCCCCTTTTTGCCGATCAGAAATTCCTTGATACGGTTGAAAGCGAGCGTTCGTTTTCATGTCGAACAGGTTTCACCCACCCCGGCATGGATGCCGACAATGGCGTTCGACGCATGTTCAAGGAATCGACGATCCCAAGTTAAGATAGGTTTCCATAACTCGCAAGATGAATAATTCACGTTTCAAGCCCGTTGTCGCCAATAGCGGTAATTTCCCGCATTTCTTCGTGAAAATACGGCTCGCCCAGCTAAAAATATGATTCTGGAAAATGCTGTCGAGGGCATGTCATTCCGATACAGAACACGGAGCGGCTTTGAACAAATGACATTATCATTTATGGAGAGTATCCCCGGAACCGTTCACCTCGTTGAGTTCCGACACGATCCGGTTACGCCCAAGCCGTTTCGCCCTGAAAACGGCACGATCTGCTTTCTTGACCAGATCGCCGGAACCGAGCATGGCCTCGTCTCGTACTGCCACGCCAACGCTGACCGACAAATGCAATACTTCGTCTTCATGCTCCACGGTCAGTCGCTCGATTTCCTTGCGTAGCCGTTCGCCGCAGGCCAGCACTTCTTCAGTCGAAGTCTCTGGACAAATCACCAAAAACTCATCGCCGCCCGTTCGGCAGATCACGTCCTGACCACGCAATACCCGACGCAAGGCTTCGGAAGCCAGTCGCAACGCAATATCTCCAACGTCGTGTCCATAAATATCGTTGATTTGCTTGAAGTTATCGAGGTCGATGACCATGCATGCCAGGGCGCGCGCGCTGCGGTGCGACGCTGCCCATTCCTGCTGCATGCGTTCGAGCGCGTAGCGGCGATTGGGCAAGCCCGTGAGCGAGTCGGTGAGTGCGGCTTCCTGAAGGGAACGGTTGGAAATGGCCAGTTCGGCGGCGAAGTGTCGCAACTCCTCGCGCTCGTGTCTCAGTTCCTGCTGCAACATCACGACCCGCCGGGCCGTACCCAGCCGTGCCTGTAGCACTCTCGTCCCGACCGACTTTGCGAAGAAGTCGTCTACTTCGGCTCCTATGGCCGCAATGTGCTCTTCGTTGCTGGAGGGCAACAGCGCCAGGATGAATATGCCTCGTCCGAGCCGTGTGGCGCGTAACGTCCGGATCAGGTGACCAATACGCGACACGTCATCCTCCACGTCTATCACCAGCATCTGCGGTTGCAGGTCGAGGATGTGCTCCATGAAACCATCCAGACCGGAGTATTCGGTCACTTCGATACCCTTCTCGTCCAATACTTTCAACAACTGCTCGCGCATGGCAGGATCGGATGTGACCAGCAACGCCCGGATATCGGGCACTGTTTCCTCCGGGAGGGCGGTTTCAATGCCGGACTTGCTCTCCGGGGGCTTCGTCCTGGCTTGCGGTGTGTTGGATTCAACGCCGCTCAGGGTCTCGAACGAGGGGAGCTTCACGCTGCCAAGTTGCAGCAGCTTGCTCCACTCGGACCACAGCCGCGCAATTTCGTTGCAGTCGCTGATGAAAACCTCGCGTGCGCATCCCAGATGCGCTGCCAGACGCACAGCCTTCCCGATCAGCACACGCTGCTCATCCGGATTGCCCAGACAGATGTCGGCCACGTTTCTGGCTAGAATCAAGCTCTGCATGATCGTCGCTTCACGTCCGTCACCGGCAAAAGGCGCTTCCAGGGGATGTTCGAAATAGCGTACCGGGCCAGTGAACACGGGTGGTATGCCCCAATCCATGAGCATCGCCGCCCCCAGGTCCGAATGGTTCATCGCGAGTGCCTGCTGTTCCAATGCCAGAAGATCGCCATCCGATTTTCCCGCCGCCACTTCGGAGAGCACTTGCCCGTACCTGGCCGGATACACTGTCGCCAGCGCCAGTTCGCCAATTCGCGCCAGCAGGCCGACACTGAAAAACTCATCGGGGGCAACCATGTGTATACGTACCGCCAGCGTCTGCATGGATAACGCCGTGATGACCGACGATGACCAGAACCGCAGGTAATCGAACTCCGAGCAAGTCCCCTTGCGGTAATTCGACAACAGCGAGAAACCGAGCGCCAACGCGCGCACTGCCGGTATCCCCACCACCATCAGGGCTTCCTGTACCGATACGATCGGGCGTCGCCGAAAAAAGGCGCCGTTGGCTGCCTTGATGAGCCTGCCGGCAAATGCCGGATCGACCTTGATGGTTCGCGCCAGTTCGGTCGTCGAGATCGTTTCATCATGCGTCATCCGCATGATCGCCAGCGCAACTCCACGCGGAGATGGAAGATGCCCGGTTGCCTTGATTTGGGCAAAGCGATTTAGATCAATCGGTGTCGGCATGACGAGAAGACCGGAAAAATGAACCGAAACAATCGACCACGACTTCCGTTACAACATTCGCATTACGACATCTCGATTCGGAGCCTTTGTGCGTGCACATACTTTAGTGCATGCCTGTTCTTTCGTATCATGCGGTTTGCCGCACTGTGCGCCATATGACCGCAGGTCGAAAAGAAAACGTTATCCTTATATGGCATCATGAAATAACCCACACCATGAATTGAAGAACAAGTACCGAACTGCCATGAATTTCTGCTCCAGGTGCGGTGCGCCCGTCGCCCTGACAATCCCCTCCGGTGACACCCGACTTCGTCATGTCTGCGCAAGTTGCGGCATGATCCACTATCGGAATCCCAAACTGGTCGTCGGAACCATCCCTGAGTGGGAAAACAGCGTCCTGCTGTGCCGGCGGGCCATCGAGCCACAGCACGGCAAGTGGACGCTGCCTGCCGGCTTCATGGAAACTGAGGAAACCACTGCCGGAGCAGCCAAGCGGGAAACCCTGGAAGAAGCCCACGCGCGGATTGAAATCGGGGAGATGTTCACCCTCATCGACGTTCCTGCCATCAGTCAGGTGCACATTTTTTATCGGGCCAGGCTGCTCGATACCGATTTTCATCCCGGCGAGGAATCGCTCGAAACCATGCTTTTTCCCGAAGCCGGTATTCCCTGGGATGAAATCGCTTTCCGCACGGTTTCCCTGACCCTGCGACACTACTTCGCAGATCGCAGCAAAGGCTGCTGGCTCTTCCGCACAATGAGCCTCCCTATGGCGTATTCCTCTGACGAGGTTTGGCCGCAAGGATAGAATGCCATGAATAATTTGGCGACACTGCGCAAATTCATAAAAAACTTTCATAGGAAGGGTATCCCGATATGAATTCATCGAATCGAAACACGGCGCAGATGCGAATTCTCAGTCTGAAAGAGGGCCGCGCCCTGCTCGCACTCTACGAGACGATGGTGGACACGGCCCGTACCCGCGATTGGGATCGACTGGTTGAAATCGAGCGTCAGGCCGCCGCTCTCCGCGATGCAGCCGTCGATCGTCCTTTCTCGTCCGCCGGCGAGGATGATGTAGAGGAACTGACGGCCCTGCTCACCCGGATTCAGCGTCTCGATCGTGAAATACGATCTCTGGTGGAACCTGCACGCGAGCAGGCGCGCCAGCAGCTTGCCGTCGAGGTCAAGGGTCGGGCCGTGCGCGAGGCATACGGCGATCTGGAACCTCCGGGAAACTGAGAAAACCGGAACCGGGGAATCTGAGTCATGATCCCTTCCGACCTTGCCGCCCGTTTGCGCTTTTTGCACGAAGCCAGTTTTTTCGAGACTTCGCCGCCCGTCGCGGGGCTGCATCGGGCGCGCGAGCTTCAGGCTCAATTGCAGGAACTGGTTCCGGGACAACGCTTTCTCGCCACCTTACAGCGCACTTTGCCCGACGGCACTTTCCGCGCTCTGGTAGCCGGACAGCAGGTCACGCTTGCGCTGAACGCTTCGGCCAAACCGGGCGACACGCTCGAACTGGTTGCCACCAACGTCTCCCCCAAGATAGTGCTCTCAAGGCTGGCGACGCCTGCGGACGGAGCAAGCATCGGTTCAGCGCGTCCGACCTTGAGTCCGACCGGACAACTCATCAGTTTTCTACTCACGGGTCAGCCTGCTGCAAAACCCGCCGTACTGTCGAACGGCCTGCCTTTTCTTCAGGCTCCTCCTCCGCCTCCCGGAGCCACCACAGGAAATGTCGCCAGCGCGCAAGCCGCCACCGTTGCCGGTGCACAGCCCAGCCCACTCGGCGCTCAACCCGCTGCGGCCAGCAGTGCGCAACTGGCCTCCGCCAGCGCACAACTGGCCTCCGCAGGCGCCCGGATTTCCGCCAGTAGTGCGCAACTTGCCTCTGTCGGCGCGCAACTGGCTCCCTTGCTCCGTCAGGCACTGTCACAAAGCGGATTGTTCTACGAAGCGCATCAGTCGCAATGGCTGGCAGGCAAAATCGACCTTGCCACATTGCTGCGCGAACCTCAGGCCCAGGCCGCCGGACGCCCCCCGACGGGCAGTCCGGCGACTGCCGGCGCCCCATCGACATCGACCCCCTCTTCCCCCGCCACGGGTGGAACCACAACAAACGCCGAGGCGGTTTCCCGCGCAGGCAATACCGCCGCGCAGGCAATCGCGCGAAACGATGCACCCGTCGCCAGAATACAGGGACTCGAAGCCCGACAGGCCGAGAACGCCCTGCGCAACAGCCCAATTGCCGAACGCCTGCTGCCCATCGTGCATCAACAACTCGAGTCCCTTGCCAGCCATCAATACATCTGGCATGGCATGGCATGGCCGGGCCAACTGTTCGAATGGATCATCGAGGACCCCCGCGACGAAGGGGGCGCGGAAGGCGAGGACAACGACGGGCAATGGAATACCACCCTGCGGTTGACGCTGCCCCGCCTCGGCGGAGTCGAGGCCCGCGTGCAACTGGGCGCGAAAGGCGTGGCGCTGCGGTTGCAGGTTGAAGACAAGGCCACCGTAATCCGGCTCGAAGCCCGACGCATCGAACTGGCTGATGCCCTGGAAGCCGCCGGAGTGCCGCTCACTGGCATGGCCGTGGAGCATCGAGATGAGTCCTGAAGATTTTTCTCCGCTCGACCAGGCCGTCGCCCTCACCTACACGCCGGGCGACACCGCGCCGCAAGTCGTTGCCAAGGGCCGTGGGCTGCTCGCGCAGGAAATCATCTCCCGCGCCCGCGAGGCAGGGGTGTATGTGCACGAGTCGCCCGAACTCGTTTCCCTGCTCATGCAGGTCGATCTCGATGCCCACATCCCGCCGCAACTCTACGCCGTGGTTGCCGAACTGCTGGCCTGGCTCTACCGCATCGAGGCGGGCGTCGACGCGCCACCTCCCACAATCGGAGTCCCCACAAGATAAGTTACACAGATGGAGATCGAGTCCTCATGATATAAGCCACAAATCTGGCCGTAGAGACCGCCCTGTAGCCTTTGAGTTACCTCGCCATGAGCGGTGGGGGTTGCGTGAAACCCGTATTTATCAAAGTGAAGAGCAGAGAAAATGTCAGATCAATTCAACGATAATCTTATCGGTTCCTTCCGGGAAGACGGGCTGGAAGAGTTCCTTTTGCGCGGGCGTCGCCAGATCCTCCAGTTGCTCCAGGAACTGATCGGCAACCACGCCCTCATCAGTGTGCATCTGTTTCCCGGCGGGCTATCTTTCCTGAGCACCATCGTCACGCTTTCCGAAGATGAAGAATGGATTTTCCTCGATGCCAGCCCGAACGAAACCATTCACCGTCGCTGTCTGCAAGCCGAGCGTCTGCTCTGCGTCACCCAACTCAACAAGATCCGCATCCAGTTCCGACTACACAACGGCATGGAGATCCCGTTTGAAGGTCACGCCACCCTGGCTGCGCCCATTCCCGAGGAGATCCTGCGCCTGCAACGCCGCGACGCTTTCCGTTTGCAGGTTCCGCTTTCTCATGACCTGAAATGCATCCTGCCCGTGCAGAAGCATGAGCATGACCCTCAGTCCGATCATGGCCCCCCCTGGAAAAGGGGTGTCGAGGTTTCCGTGATCGACATCAGCGCCGGCGGCCTGTCGCTGGAAGCCCCGGTCAACAAGATCACGCCCATCGTCGGGGATCAGATCAACGGTTGCCGTTTGAAACTGCCCAAAAATCTCATTGCCGTCAATCTCGAAATCCGCAACCACGGCCGCCGCATCCTCGGCAACGGCAAGGAAATGCTGCGCCTCGGTTGCAGCTTCATTGGCCTGCCTACCCAGGCTGCGAACCAGATTCAGCGGTACATTTTCCAGGTTGAACGCGAACTACACGCATACGAGCCATGACCAGCCTCATCCCGCCATGTGGCGGGAACGGCAGGGTTT
>JGI24702J35022_10001563_pt1 | contig 14199 bp, 10 predicted proteins | sample TergutTh196P4_FD_35022 | JGI IMG/M metagenome (IMG submission 35022)
GGATGCGGTTTTTTTATGTATGGAAGAAGTGGTTCGGGAATAAATATCGAATGTAATTCCAAAATCTTCGAATGATTTTTTGATAAGAAAATGATAACGATCAACAATTTTCTGAGGCGCAACACTTTCGGCCCGAGCTTTTAAGGCAATGGGAACGCCGTGTTCGTCGGAACCTCCGATAAATAATACTTCCTCGCCTTTCAAGCGGAGGTAACGGGCATAAATGTCGGCCGGAACATAAACGCCGGCAAGGTGTCCGACATGAACAGGTCCATTGGCATAAGGTAGCGCTGAAGTAATCAACGTGCGTCGAAATGTTTTACTCATATTGCAAATTAAATTTTTCGGCAAAGGTATAAAAATTACGCCAAATTACATTGATGTAGCTATTACTTTAAATACGGGGATATTATGAAGAAAAGTGAACTGTGCCGGACTCGAACCGGCGACCCCTACCCTGTCAAGGTAATGCTCTGAACCAACTGAGCTAACAGTTCTTTACCTACTTAAAATTTATATCCTAAAGTAATTAGTCCTTTCAGGGTTTGGTTTGTAAAAGTACCTTGAAAAGAATCCGGTTCAATTCCAGCACTATTAACCGGTGGAAAATAGTACAAATAATCATTTTGTGTCCGGTAAACCAAAGCGAAATCGGCATAGAATTGGGGCGTAAAACGGAATCCGAGACCTCCCGTCCAATATGACGCACAGTTCGAAAGCGTATAGTGAGGAACTGTTCCGGCAGTTACCACTCTTTCGCCTGTAGATGGAATATCCGTTCGAAATGGATTTTGCGCCCAAGCATATCCCAAACGTCCGGAGAATTGAGGCGTGAAACGAAGTTCTAATCCGGCTCTAATCGTTGATGTATTCTTATAATCTTCTTTTATAATAGTATTCACATCTTTCCAATCATTCCCATTGTCGTCTTTCAAGTTCATGGCAGAATAGCTTTTCATTTCATAATCCATGCTAACTATGGCTTGCGTACCCAAAACCGCAGCGGCGCTGAAAGTCAAACTGCCCGGAGTGCGAAAATTGTAATTGAGTGTAGAATTCGGAGTTTCTGTTGTTCCAATTTCCTGTCCGCTATTATTATCATAAATACCTCTTGGAGTTAATCCCGCCCAATAATAATCGGTCATTGTATACCAAACCGGAGAATGGTAGGCTATTCCTAAACGTAATACATCAGTAGGCCTGAAAATTACNCCTGTTTTCAATTGAATGCCGGAACCTTTGGTTTCAAGGTAGTTATCTAAATAAAACCCGCCTCCTTCTTCTCCTAAAAAACTTTCATCATAAGAAGAAGTCATCAAATACGATAAGTCGGTTATCGAAACAGTAGCTCCCCAGTAAAATATATTGGATANGTTGGAGCCGATTGTAAAATCATACGCCTCAATTTTCCCTTTTTCAGAAACTTTTAAGGATGGACTTACAGATTCATTTTTTAACAATATGCTTTCGTATTGATCATTCGTTCCTGTCGGATTAATTAAATATCCGTCCCATGCCAAAATGCTCAACCAAGGCAAATTAGAACTATTATACAAATTGTCTTTATCCCATGTGCTATAATTAATACCGTTGGTTAACGCAACCATATAATCGGTTAATGATGATTTCATTTCCCTTCTTGAAGCGCTATACCGCTGCTCAAAACTTTTTATCCGGCTGTAATTGAAACCGAAATTCAACGATAGCATACTTCCTTTAACTAAAGGATAGTAACCGATATACGACAGGTTATCGAAATGAAAGGTAGTATTACTTTCCTGAACTGTAGTTCCTGATATTATTGGAGATGTTAAACTCATATTGGCTACAATTTCCGAACTGCGATAGATACCAATTCCTGCCGGATTAATGGCTACTCCGGTCACATCTCCTCCCAGTGCGCCGAATGCGCCTCCCATGGCTTGACCGCGAGCGGTTCCTGATAAATCGTTACTCGAATAACGAAAAGCGTCTATTTCTCCTTGACCAAATGATAAGGCACAAAAAAAGAGCGCTATTATAAATAATAGATTCCGTTTCATCTTTAATATATTTTAATATGTTTTACCTTCTGCCGCCACCACCACTGGAGGTTGAGCGACTACCGCCGCCACCGCCTCCTCCCGAGGAATAACTTCCACCCGAAGAAGAACTGCTACTTACCGAAGAAGAGGACCGAGAAGAACCGCTGTTGCCGTAACTCCCGGAAGATGAACTACTACTTTGAGTACGCGTAGGGGTTGAATACGATCCGGAAGAACTGCTGCTGCGAGAATTATTGTTATTTGTTGAAACCGATGGCGTCGTACGTGTTCTTGTATCGGAGCTAACAGTTCCGCTACTGTTGTTTTGACGGGTTGTTGATGAATTAGAATTATTATAACGAGTTGTTGCCGGCGCAGTTTGCGTGGAAGTAGTTGAACGCGTGGCGGCGCTGACCGATTCGTTTCTGGAAACATTTCCTTGGCGGCTTGATGTGACGTTTTCGCGGGTATTTACATTTCCACTGCTTCTTGTAGAATTTGCGGAAGAAACTCTTGAAGAATTAACCGCAGATGAACGACTGTTTACATTTGAGCCAACAGAACTGCTTCGAATTGCATTATCGCCTGAACGGGAAGAACTGCGACCGGAAATAAAGTTGCTTTGACGGCCGTTACTATAATAGGACGGTCTGTTATAATTATAACCTCCTCCGTAATAGTAATGTCCTCCTCCATACCATCCACTATAATAATACGGGCTTCCATACCAACCACCATATCCGCCGTAATAGGGATAATATCCGTACCAACCGCCATAGTACCAGGGATCATACCAACCGCCATAGTACCAAGGATCGTACCAACCGTAATGCCAGGAATTGTACCAACCGCCGTAGTAGTAGGGATAACGATATCTGTAGTAGGGATAATACCATGGATCATACCATCCGTATCCGTAACCGGAGTTGAAATTAATAGATAAACCTGAATTTGACGGTTGGTCAAAATCTAATTCGTAAGTATTGCCATCATAATAAATGTTGACATTATCGGCGCCTACAATTGTAATTTTGGAAGGATCGTGGAATTTAACGATTCGTTGAGTTATTTCACCATCGATGTATTCTAAATTGCTTTCTGAAGAATTGTCTACCGGTTCATCTATGTAATAATCATCATTAATATAACGCCTGTTATACTCGTCCACATCTCTTTCGTCGGAAACCGTTGCAGCTATTACAACCGAATTTGTTTTTTCAGGTGTTACAACCTCTTTTTTCTGAGGTTCAACTATTGGTTTATTCTTGGAGGAAAAATACACATCATCTCCAAATGCGTCAGTTTGTGCCATCGCAGATACCGCAACGAACACTAACGCAAACAACATAAAGTTCTTAATTGTTTTCATAGCAAATCTCCTTTCATTTTAAGTGATTACTCGCTTTGTTATAATTATTTGACTGAAAAAAGAAACTTGGGTTTAAATGCTGTAAACTTTTTTCTGATACAAAAATAAGTGAAAATTATTAGATAACCAATTTTTTTATTCTTTTTAACTAAAAATTGATTTTTCAAAAGCTACTTGCCGACTCGTTAACTATGTTTATCTTTGTGTTATGGTTGGACGAAAATGGACGGATTGGTTGCCTACGACTCAGAGAGAAGTAGCGTCTCGCGGATGGGATTATTTGGATGTAATTCTTTTTTCAGGGGATGCCTATGTTGATCATCCCTCTTTCGGAGCGGCGGTAATTGGTCGCAAATTAGAAGCTATGGGATTGAGAGTTGCCATTGTTCCACAGCCCAATTGGCAAGACGATGGACGGGATTTCAAAAAATTGGGACGACCACGACTTTTTTTTGCGGTTTCTGCCGGAGCAATGGATTCAATGGTAAATAAATACACCGCTAATAAACGCCTCCGTTCGGAAGACGCTTATTCGCCCGACGGACGAACAGACCGTCGCCCGGAGTATCCGTCCATTGTTTACTCGAAACTGCTGAAAAAGTTTTTTCCGGACGTTCCGGTGGTTATCGGTGGAATTGAGGCTTCGTTAAGGAGACTTTCCCATTATGATTATTGGCAGGATAAACTTTTACCAAGTATCTTGACTCTTTCCCAGGCCGACCTCCTGGTATACGGTTGTGGAGAAAAACCATTAGCTGCTGTTGTTTCCGCTTTCCGGAACGAAAAGCAACTGTTTTCCGGTATTTCTTCGATACCGCAGACGGTTTTTTCTCAAAAGGAATACCAAAAAATGCCCGGCGATATAGTTCTACATTCGTATGAATCTTGTTTGAAAAACAAACGTTTGCAAGCAGAAAATTTCAGATTTATTGAAGAAGAGTCCAACCGGATGATTGCCAATCGTCTGATACAGAAAACAGGAAATCGTTGGGTAATTGTCAATCCGCCTTATCTTCCGATGACCACGGAAGAACTTGATGCATGTTATGATTTACCTTATACCCGTTTACCGCATCCGAAATACAAAAATAAACGGATTCCGGCTTACGAAATGATCAGGCATTCGATCACCATTCATCGCGGTTGCTTCGGAGGATGCTCTTTTTGTACGATTTCAGCGCATCAGGGAAAATTTATTATATCTCGCTCGAAAGAATCCATTCTGAAAGAAGTGAAATCCGTTACGGAAATGCATGATTTCAAAGGATATATCAGCGACTTGGGAGGACCATCGGCTAATATGTATCAAATGAACGGGATAGATAAGAAAATCTGTGAGACTTGTAAAAAACCTTCCTGTATTTTCCCGAAAATTTGCCCGAATCTTCAGGCCGATCACCGTCCGTTGGTAGAACTGTATTTAGCTGTTGATAAGATACCCGGAGTTAAAAAATCGTTTATAGGAAGCGGCGTTCGGTATGATTTGTTGGTCTATCCATACGAAAACGGCGAATGGAATAAATCCGCCCGCGACTATGCCCGGGAATTAATTCGCAATCATGTTTCCGGACGATTGAAAGTCGCNCCGGAACATACTTCGCATGCGACGCTTCATTGTATTCGTAAACCGGACTTTTCGGTTTTTCTTCAATTTAAGAAATTATTCNATAAACTTAACAGGGAAGAAAACCTCAACCAACAGTTGATTCCTTATTTTATAAGTTCTCATCCGGCTTGTACGGAAAAAGATATGGCGGAATTGGCCGCTATTGTTAAAGAACTGAATTATTATCCGGAGCAAGTTCAGGATTTCACTCCGACGCCGATGACTTTGGCAACCGAAATCTATTATACCGGTCTCCATCCCTACACGCTTCAGACGGTTTATACAGCTAAAACCCGGGAAGAAAAGCTGAAACAACACAAGTATTTTTTCTGGTATAAGTAGTAGTAACGGATGATAGGTCTTTGTGATTTTTGCGCCCTTTGTAAGAAACCGACTAAATTTTTATCCAATTATACGCAAAGCCCTAAAATTCCGTTATTAGATAAACAATAACTGATAATGAATATTCGATTCATCTGTATTTTGTGTTTACTTATGATATCCTTCGCCATTCAGGCGCAACGGTCAAAAATTTCCGGAGTAGTTAGCGATTCCGACGGAATACCGATTGAATTGGCGTCTGTTCAGGTAAGTGGAACGGCAAACGGCGCATTCACGGATGAAAAAGGAAGATATGCGTTGACTGTTTCAACCGGCGATTCTTGCACTTTGGTTTTTTCTTGCTTGGGATATAATAAATATCAATGGATTATTCCCGAAGTGACGGGAGATATGATTGTCAATGTACAAATGCGAACCTATTCTTACGAATTACCGGGCGTTACGGTGACAGGCAGCAGGATACAAACCAATACAATGGAACAAATCAGCATCGAACAGGGACGTTTAGCAGTTGACGCTACCGGAGGAAGCATCGAATCTTTTGTTATCACCGCCGGTACCGGAGTTTCTTCAACCAATGAATTAAGTACGCAATATTCGGTACGTGGCGGAAACTACAACGAAAATATCATCTATGTCAACGGAATCGAAGTCTATCGTCCGATCTTGATTCGCAGCGGACAACAAGAAGGATTAAGTTTTATCAATCCGGATTTAACTGCAAAAGTTGAATTTTCTTCCGGCGGATTTGAAGCCCGGTATGGCGATAAAATGTCGTCGGTATTAAATGTAACCTACAAGAAACCGGAGAAGTTGGAAGGTGGGATAACCGGAAGTATGCTGGGCGGGAATGTTTATCTGGGAAGTTCTTCCGGTAGATTCAGCCAAATAACCGGGATTCGTTACAAAAGAGGAACAACACTATTGAATACCTTAGATACAAAAGGGGATTATAATCCTTCGGTAAGCGATTTGCAAACCTTTATGACTTATGCTTTTACACCCAAATTAGAGTTTAGTTTTCTTGGAAATTATTCAGAAAACACTTATGATTTTAATCCGGATAAGCGAGAAACTACTTTTGGAACACTCTCATCAATAAAAGGTTTCGATGTGTATTACGATGGTTATGAAAAAGATCGTTTTCGCACACTGTTTGGAGCCGGAACCCTAAAATATACGATNAGCNANTATGCGGATGTGTCTTTGCAACTGTCTGCTTTTCAATCCATCGAACAAGAGAATTATGATATNGCAGGCGCTTACTGGCTTAGTAATGTTATGGAAGATGATAAAGAAATAACCGGTACCGGAGCTTTTATTGAACATGCCCGGAACTACTTGAAAGCCGATGTTTCGAATGTTATGCTGACCGGTAATCTCGGATTTAATCAAAACACCATTCGCTGGTCGTTGTCGTGGCAAAAAGAAAAAATTACCGATCGCATCANAGAATGGGAATTGCAGGATTCTACGGGATATTCTTTACCTTATAATGAAGANAAACTTCAGGTTTACAGAAATCTNTTTTCCCGGAACGACATTCACTCGAACCGCTTTTCCGGCTACTTACAAGATACCTACAAATTCAGGGTAGAGCAAGGACTCTTCTCTTTAACGGCAGGCATTCGCGGATCTTATTGGGATTTTAACCGTGAATTGATTGTAAGCCCGCGTGTTTCCTTAGGGTTTATTCCTTCTCGAAATCAAAACTTTACTTTTCGTTTTGCTACGGGATTATATTATCAAGCACCCTTTTACAAAGAATTTCAAGTGATCAATGCCGATACGGATGGAAATAGTTATATCAGCTTAAATAATGAGATTAAATCGCAACGTTCCGTTCACTTTGTTTTGGGAGGCGATTATGATTTTAGATCCGATAATCGTCCGTTTAAATTTACGACCGAATTGTATTACAAGAAATTAGACCGGTTGATTCCGTATTCGGTAAATAACGTAAGGATTCAATACCTTGGTAATAATATTTCCACCGGCTATGTCGCAGGAATTGACATGAAATTATTCGGACAATATGTTCCGGGAACGGATTCTTGGCTCAATTTTTCACTGATGGAAGCCAAGCAAAACCTGTATGGAAAAAAAACAGCTTTACCAACAGAACAAATATACAACATTACCTTGTTCTTTACCGACAATTTTCCCGAAGTCTTTACCCAGTACAGTCCGCATTTCAAAAAAATACAGTTTAATTTACGTGCTATTTGGGCTGATGGAATTCCCTTCAGCATACCGGGCAAAGACTATTCGACTGCGATTCGGACGCCTTCTTACCGAAGAGTGGATGTCGGAATGGCTTATCGTTTATTAGACGAAAATACACGGGAAAACAAGACGGCTTTTTGGAGTAATTTCAAAAATATTTGGATAGGCATTGATGTATTTAATCTTTTAGATATAAAAAATGTGAGTTCATTTTCTTGGTTTTCCGACATTAATGGAGAACGACGTGCAGTTCCCGATAAATTGACGGGGCGACAATTTAACCTGAAACTTATCGCCGAGTTTTAATTAATATCTTCTATATAAAATCAAAGAACTTATACCAGTTTTTTATTTTACACAGGAAAATGCTAACTTTGCATTATGAAACCCGCATGTAAAAGTTACATCTAAGAGTATGAACATTTTACAGGTTCCATATGACCTTAAAAAAACAAATTATGTACATATGAAAAAGAATACCATATTAGTTTCCGGATTATTATCCGCCATTGGTTTGGGAGCCGCTGCTCAATCCAAACCGAACATTATTTTTATTTATGCCGACGACCTGGGTTATGGCGATTTGGGTTGTTACGGTTCAAAACTGAATAGAACGCCTCATCTTGACCAAATGGCTAAAGATGGTATCCGGTTCACAGATTTCTACAGCGCTGCACCTTTCTCAACTCCATCCAGGGCTGCGCTCCTCACCGGCAGGTATCCCATCCGTATGGGGCTTAACCATGTTTTGTTCCCCGAAAGTTTTACAGGTATCCCTGCCTCTGAAGTTAAAATAAGCGAGGTATTACAACAACAGGGCTATCGGACAGCAATTGTCGGCAAATGGCATTTAGGGCATATGTATCCATTTTTGCCGCTTCAAAACGGTTTTGACGAATATTTCGGCATTCCCTATTCTAATGATATGCGTTCTGTTGTTTATTTACGGGGTAATGAAGTGGAACAATTCCATGTAAATCAGGATTCCATTACATATATTTACACCAAGGAATCTCTCCGTTTTATCGAAGACAATAAAGACCGGCCATTCTTTCTTTACTTAGCGCATAATATGCCGCATATACCCTTAGCAGCGTCAGCTCAATTTATTGGACAATCGGCCAACGGGCTTTATGGCGATGTAATTGAGGAACTTGATTGGAGCGTGGGTGAAATACTAAAAAAATTAGATGAATTGGGGCTTGATAAAAATACAATTGTTGTTTTTTCAAGCGACAATGGGCCATGGCTCACCGAAGGTCCGATGGGTGGCGTATCCACTCCTTTGTTCCAAGGAAAAGGGACTACTTGGGATGGCGGTCAACGCGTGCCGACAATCATTCGCTGGAAAGACAGCATAAAAGGCGGGCAAGTCAATAGCGATGTAGCAGCTATGATTGATTGGTTCCCTACATTCGTGACAATAACAGGCGGAACGCTCCCTGCCGATCGTTTGATTGACGGATGTGATATTACTCCGGTGTTATTTGCAACCGGTAAACGCGCCCACCACGATTTTGCTTATTTAAATGAAGGAAAATTATGTGCTTTCCGTTCCGGTGATTGGAAAATATTACTACCCGAAAATATACGTAGAGGTAATTTCTGGATAGAAGACGTCCCTGCGCATGATACTGTGTTTTTTAATCTGAGGAACGATATAGACGAAAAAATAGATGTGAAAAATCAATATCCTGAAGCATATAAATCAACACTTGCAAAATTAAATGATTTTGCACAAACAATCAAAGATGCTCCCCCATCAAAAGTAGTTACAGAAGGAAGAGGCCCTCAATTAGTTAATCAACAACGTACAGAAGCTATTACGAATGCAAAATCTAATGGAATAGATTCTAAATCAGGAGTAAAATGAACCATACATTTGCCCCTTTTTCTGCATCGCTTTATATCATGTTCAAGCCATTTGGAGCAGTTTACAATCTTCGTGCGCCTATTGTAAAGAGTTAGGTGTTAACAGGTGATTTCTTTTTCGAAAACGGTTCGGTTTCTACAGGCGCTATAAAAAGTATTTAAAAAGTTTCCTTTATTAAATAGAAGGTAGTATCTTTGTATTAAAATGTTTAATTTAAAATAATAAGCAATGGAAATATCTCATATTGAACACATAGGGATTGCTGTTAGAAGCATAGCCGATCATCTGCCCTATTATGAAAACGTGTTAGGTCTGAAATGCTACAGTTTGGAAGAAGTAGCCGACCAAAAAGTAAAAACAGCATTTTTAAAAGTAGGTCAAACAAAAATTGAACTGCTCGAACCAACTTCAGAAGAGTCTCCTGTTGCTAAATTCATTGAAAAAAAGGGAGAAGGCGTACATCATATTGCTTTTGCCGTTCCTGATGTAGCTCAAGCTTTGGCTGAGGCCGAATCAAAAAATGTTCAATTGATTGACAAAACTCCCCGTAAAGGAGCTGAAGGTCTACAAATAGCCTTCCTGCATCCGAAATCTACAGGGAGTGTGTTAACCGAACTGTGTCAATAGAATTATGAATTATTCAAAATGCACTTTTTCACGAAGGGTTTATTTGGTAAAATGATTAAAGAAAAGATGATAAAGAGATAATATTAAAATTCCGGTTTTTTTATTTGTATTTGTATTTTTTAATTTTGACAAATATGATGAATAATACCTATACCTCCGAATCGTCGTTTCCATTCGGCAAGATGCAACGTTTGCATCTGTTTGAATTTTCTCTTTATGCCATCGTCTTGATAGCAGCGTTGGGTATTCCGTTCTTTTTGGGCGTTTTTACAGATTTCGGATGGAGAAGGGTTTGGTACGATTGGTTGCGGTTATTGCCCTTTGTACTGATTTTTATAGCAAACAACTACCTGTTGGTACCTAAACTTTTGTTTAAGGAAAAATACCTGTGGTATGTTTTGTGTTGTATTCTATCTGTAATTTCCGTTGTTTACCTGTCCGGCTTCCTGTTAGATATAACACGTCCTGAACTGATGACCTTTGAAGGTATTTCTCCACCCGATGGGATGCCTCCGCCGCCCTTTGGAAAACCAAAACCGCCCATCGGTTTTATAGCAGAAAAACCAATATATCTTTTTTTTAATTTAGGCTTGGCTATTATTGCATTTCTATTGATTGGATTCAACACAGGAATCAAGTCGTTTGTACGATGGAGTGAGGAAAAAATAAGACAAGCAGAGAAAGACCGGCAACACTTCTATACCGAACTGGCTGTATTGAAGCACCAAATCAGCCCTCATTTTTTCATGAATACGCTTAATAATATTCATGCATTAGTAGATATAAACCTCGAAGAAGCAAAAAATGCCATTATCAAACTGTCGCAAATGATGCGTTACTTGCTATATGAAAGCGATGAACAAAAAGTTTCATTAAAGAAAGAAATTCAATTCATTGAAAGCTATATTGAATTGATGCGTTTACGCTACTACGAAGATAACTTGACAATTGAAACAGAATACCCTGACAATACGGAAACTATTGCCGTTCCTTCGTCTCTTTTTTTATCTTTTATTGAAAATGCATTCAAATATGGAGTTAATCCACACATCAGTTCGTTAATTAAAATCAGTTTTTCCATTGATGGCAACCGGCTGATGTTCCATATCATAAACAACCGGTCGGATGGAACAACCCATCAAGCCGAAACAACAGGCATAGGGCTTGAGAACGTGCGTAAAAGGTTGGATTTGATTTACAGGGACAAGTATACGCTCGACATCCATTCATCGGACAATATATACGAAGTAATCCTGAAAATACCCGTATCATGAATCTTCGATGTTTTGCCATAGACGACGAACCGTTGGCGCTCAAACAAATGTGTTCATATATTGAACAAACGCCTTTCCTTGAATTGCTTGGAAACTACAAAAATGCGATAGCCGCCTTAGAGAAAATATATGTATTGCTGCCCGACCTGCTTTTTGTAGACATCAATATGCCGGAATTAAACGGTATGGATTTGATACGGTCTTTAAATCATCCGTGCATGGTAATTTTCACTACTGCATACGACCAATACGCACTTGAAGGTTTTCAAGTTGATGCGGTGGATTATCTTTTAAAACCTATTAGTTATCCCGCTTTCCTGAAAGCGGCAAATAAAGCATGGAAACTGCATAATGCCGGCAGTAAACCCTCGCCGGAAATACCGCAAGGTAACGATGACAGTTTATTTGTTAAAACCGAATACCGTGTCGTCCGTATTCGTTTCAATGAAATCAAATATATTGAAGGGATGCGCGAATACGTGCGCATCCATTTAACCGACGATAAACCTGTTATGACTTTATTGAGTATGAAAGCATTGGAGGAAAAACTCCCATCCCGGCAATTCATGCGGATACATCGCTCGTTCATTGTTAATTTAGAAAAGATAAACATCATCGAACGCAACCGGATAGTGTTCGATAAAGAGGTGTATATTCCTATCGGAGAGCAATATAAAGATGCTTTCCGGCAATTTGTGGAAAGGAATTTTCTATAAAACTTATTGGGTGACGCTTCACGCGTTTCGCCACCTGTCATTGCGGACTTGACCCGCAATGACAGGTAGTATTGAGTCTTTTATTCCGCTTCTTGTTGCGCTTCGTATTCTTTCAATAATTTATCCTGAACGTCGGTCGGAACCAATTCGTAGGATGCGAATTTCATGGTGAAGGATGCGCTACCGCCGGTGATGGAACTCAAAGAAGTAGAATAATTACTCATTTCTTTCAGAGGCACTTTCGCCATCAGTTTTTCGTATCCTCTTTCGGAATTCATACCCATAATCATGGCTCGACGACCCTGTAAATCTCCCATAACATCGCCCATGTATTCCGACGGAAGGGAAACTTCCACATCATAAATCGGTTCCAGAATCTTCGGTCCTGCATTTTTAAACGCTTCAGAGAATGCATTTCGTCCGGCAAGCATGAACGAGATTTCATTGGAATCAACCGGGTGCATCTTACCGTCATACACAATTACGCGTACATCGCGGGCATACGAACCGGTTAACGGCCCTTGTTCCATCCGCGCCATAATACCCTTCAAAATAGCAGGTAAAAAGCGTGCATCTATCGAACCGCCTACAATGGAGTTGACGAATACCAATTTGCCTCCCCATTCCAAAGGATATTCCTGCGTATCACGCACTTGAATTTTAAATTCCTGTGCGCCGAATTTATACACTTCCGGCATAGGCATACCATCTTGATACGGTTCGATCATCAGATGGACTTCGCCGAATTGTCCGGCGCCTCCCGATTGTTTTTTATGGCGGTAATCGGCGCGTGCCGACTTCGTAATGGTTTCACGGTATGGAATTTTCGGTTCAAAAAACTCAATGGCCATTTTATCCGTATTTTCGAGCCGCCATTTCAAGGTTTTCAAGTGAAATTCACCTTGCCCGGAGATGATTACTTGNTTTAGTTCTTTCGATTGNTCGATGATCCAAGTCGGGTCTTCGGCGCGCATCCGGTGGAGGATTTCCATCATTTTTTCGGAATCCGCTTCATTCACGGCTTTTATTGCACGACGATACTTGGAGTTAGGATATTTAATGAAATCGAATTTATTGTCTACGCCTTTACCATTCAAGGTGTGACCGGTGCTGACATCTTTCAGTTTAACGGTTGCGCCGATATCTCCGGCATGTAATTCGGGAATCTCCATGCGATTTTGGCCGGCGACAACAAACAATTGTGAAATCCGTTCTTTCGAACCGCGGTTTTCGTTCAGTAAATCATCGCCGATTTTTACGGTTCCCGACATAACTTTGAAATACAATACACGACCGATATGTTGTTCTACTGTAGTTTTGAAAACAAAAAGACTTACAGGAGCCGCCGGATCGGGTTGAATTTCTTTGCCTTCGGTATTTTTATATAATGCCATTTCCGATACGCAGGGAGCATTATTGCATAAAAATTCCATCAAACGGCGAACGCCCATATCTTTTCCTGCCGAAGCGCAAACCACGGGAAACATACCGCGAGTTAACAAACCTTTGCGAATTCCTTCACACATTTCTTCTTCTGTCAGACTTCCCTGATCGAAGAATTTTTCCATCAAAACTTCATCGTTTTCGGCGGCTGCTTCAACAAGCGCATTATGCAATTCTCCGCTTTACTTAATTCTTCCGAAGGAATATCAAGGATTTCGGGCGTTCCGCCTTCCGGTTTCCATTGATAAAGTTTCATTTTCAACACGTCAATCATTTGATGAAAATGTTGCCCGGTTTGTACAGGGTATTGTATTTGAACGACTTTGTTTCCATAAGTCTCTTTTAGCTGAAGCAAGGTTTTATCAAAATCAGCGTATTCTTTGTCTAACTGGTTAATAAGGAACATCACCGGTTTATTCAAATCTTCGGCATAACGGAATAAATTGATTGTACCTACTTCCACTCCGTATTGAGCGTTGAGAACCATCAGTGCCGTATCGGTCACATTCATAGCGGAAACTGCTCCTCCGGAAAAATCATCCGAACCCGGAGTATCAATAAAGTTTAATTTTTTATTCAACCATTCGATGCTGAAAATGGTCGAGAAAACCGAATATCCGTATTCTTTTTCTACGGAAAAATAATCGGAGACCGTATTTCCGTTGTCAACAGATCCCCTGCGTTTTATTACACCACCCT
>JGI24702J35022_10001564_pt1 | contig 14197 bp, 9 predicted proteins | sample TergutTh196P4_FD_35022 | JGI IMG/M metagenome (IMG submission 35022)
AGCCACCCCAATATATCATCGCTTCTCCATAGCGATTCATGCTCTATTTGGAGGCTTCGTATCACGTCGTCGTCTGTTTCGACCCTGTTGAAAGCCGCTATAATGTTCAATAATTCGATGGCTGTGGGTAATAGATGATATGGATGCGAGGGGCTAAACAAGGGGATGTCGTGCGATAACTGTGACAGTTGATGCTCGAAGAAAGGAAGTAACCCTTCTGCCTCTTCCTCTCTGGCTTGCGGGTTTTGTTCTATCCAGGCCAAGTGGGCAAAAGAACGTCCTCCATGTGCGTCGCGGCGAGTGATGATCTCGGGGTGGAGCGTATGCGCTTCCATAACCTTCATGGCTGCTATGCGGTTGAAGAGTGTGAAGGTCAACTCTTCAACCAATTTCTCGAAGGCTTCGTTTATTGTGCCTGTTTCTGCTTTGAAGGTATGGAGGATGAAGGTTAGGCGGGCGCGATATAGAGAAGAAGCGGACGAGTCCGAGTCCCCAGGAAATATGGACGAGTTCACAGTAGATGCGTTGGCACACCCAGTAGATGCGGACGGGACGTCCGCGTACCCAGTAAAGGCGTCCGCATACCCAGTAAAGGCGTCCTTGTACCCAATGATGTTCATCCGTTCCAGGGTATTACGTAAAGCCCTGTCTATTAGACTTCGTATTGTTTCTACATGCTCTGTTAGCTTCATACAATGCCTGCCGATTGTCCGTTCAACATTACAATATCGAAATCGTCATCTGTGTTTATGCCTTTCAGATTGTTATTGTTGAAAGTTTCGTTTAATACGCTTTCAGATGCTCATCGTTAATGATTATTTCCACTAAATTTTCCAATAGTGGATTTCGGAAGGCCTTGTCCATTTTCCGGTCAATTTTAACTAATAGGCGCGCGACAGAATGACTCGTTGTGCTGAAGGTTTTCCGGTCACCATACATTTGCCGGGCGTCTTATCTCCCTGTAAAGGGATGCAGCGGATCGTTGCTTTAGTTTCGGTTTTGATCTTATCTTCCGTCTCCTGCGTTCCATCCCAATGAGCTAACAAGAATCCCCCTTTTTCAATTTCTTCCTTAAACTCTTCGTATGAATCTACCGGACGGGTGACAGATGCGCGAAAATCGTATGCTTTCTTGAAAATATTTTGTTGTATAGCCGACAATAAGTCTTTTACATGAGTATCAATGTTCTCAACCGTGACGGTTTCTTTTGTCAGTGTGTCGCGGCGCGCTACCTCTATGGTACCGTTTTCGAGGTCACGAGCGCCCATAGCCAAACGTACCGGCACACCTTTCAGTTCGTATTCCGCAAACTTCCACCCCGGTTTCTTATTATCGGAGTTGTCATATCTGACGCTTATGCCCAATGCTTTCAGCTTATTGATAATGCCGGCGACCTTTTCATTGATCTGTGCGAGTTGTTCCTCATTCTTATAAATCGGCACTATGACCACCTGATAGGGCGCCAGGTTAGGCGGCAGCACTAATCCGTTATCGTCGGAGTGTGTCATTATCAGCGCACCTATCAGACGGGTTGAGACGCCCCATGAAGTAGCCCATACATATTCTTCCGTATTTTCTTTGTTGATAAACTTCACATCAAAGGCCTTCGCGAAATTTTGTCCGAGAAAATGGGAAGTCCCTGTTTGCAAAGCCTTGCCGTCTTGCATCAAGGCTTCTATACAGTAGGTTTCAAGCGCTCCCGCAAATCGTTCACTGGCTGTCTTGATACCCTTTACTACTGGGATTGCCATGAAGTTTTCAGCAAAATCGGCGTAGATATTCAGGATTTTAAGCGTCTCCTCTTCGGCTTCCATACGTGTGGCATGGGCTGTATGTCCTTCCTGCCACAGAAACTCGGCGGTACGGAGGAACAGGCGTGTCCGCATCTCCCAACGCATCACATTCGCCCATTGGTTAATAAGTATAGGGAGGTCGCGGTAAGATTGTATCCAGTTTTTATAGGTATTCCAGATGATTGTCTCTGATGTAGGGCGGATAATTAGTTCTTCTTCTAACTTAGCTGCAGGGTCTACGATCACACCGTTCCCTTCGGGATCGTTTTTTAGCCGATAATGTGTCACCACAGCGCACTCTTTAGCAAAACCCTCTACATGGTCTGCCTCGCGGCTCATAAACGATTTAGGTATTAATAGCGGGAAATAAGCGTTCTGATGCCCCGATTCCTTGAACATATCGTCTAAGGCACGTTGCATCTTTTCCCAGATAGCATATCCGTAGGGTTTAATAACCATACAACCCCGCACGGCGGAGTTTTCCGCCATATCTGCTTTTATCACCAAATCCTGATACCACTGCGCATAATTCACGCTCCTTGAGGTCAGCTCTTTTATTTCTTTTGCCATGTTATATATCAATTACGAATTACGAATCTTTTTACGAAGTGAAAAAAAGAGCTAATACTGTTCTTTTATGTTGGGAAATTCGCCGGTCTTCACATCTTTAATGTAAGACTGAACGGAATGGGTGATTATCTCATAGAGATTGGCATACCGGCGCAGGAAGCGGGGGGAGAAATCCTGATTGATACCCAGCATGTCATGCATGACAAGTACCTGGCCATCTACGCCTCCTCCTGCCCCAATGCCTATGACGGGTATTTTCAGCTCTTTTGCAATTTTTTCGGCCAGCGTCGCCGGAATCTTTTCGAGTACAACCGCAAAACAGCCCAATTCTTCCAAAAGATGTGCATCATCTACAAGTTTATGCGCTTCGGTTTCTTCGCGGGCGCGTACGGCATATGTCCCGAACTTATTGATAGACTGGGGTGTCAAACCAAGATGACCCATGATCGGGATACCTGCGCTTAAAATCCTTACTACCGATTCCTTTATCTCAACCCCGCCCTCAATCTTAATACAGTCGGTATGTGTCTCTTTCATCACACGAATAGCCGAGGCAAGCGCCTCTTTCGAGTTGCCCTGGTACGTCCCGAAAGGCAGGTCTACTACCACTAATGCGCGTTTGATGGCTTTCATCACCGACTTACCATGATAAATCATCTGATCAAGTGTAATAGGCAAAGTCGTCATATTCCCTGCCATAACATTCGAAGCCGAATCGCCTACCAGTATCACATCCATACCTGCCCGGTCGATGATCTTCGCCATAGAATATTCGTAGGCGGTCAACATGGAAATCTTCTCTCCACGTTGCTTCATTTCTATCAGTCGATGAGTCGTAACCTTACGATTATCATCCTTTAATGCTGCTGACATATTGTTTTTCTCTTAATTTGAACGCGCAAAGATAGTACAAGTATAGCGTAAAAACAAAAAACTTTTTCAGCGGAAATATGAAAGATGAAAGATGCTGTAGGTGCAGTTTCCGGAATCACTGAATTTTCACAATTATTTTTGAAAATAATTCAAAAATAATATACTTTTGCAACGAACTAATAACAAAACAGATGGGATTAAAAAAAGGTTGGATATTAATTTGCTGTATTTCAATATACTTGCAATCAGCTTGCAGTCGGGAATCGCTGACTGACTATGTAGACCCGCACATCGGCACGGCGCATTGCCGGTGGTTTCACTTCACACCGGGCGCCGTTCCTTTCGGAATGGCTAAGGTAGCGCCTTCGACGAATGCCCATTACGGAAATCGTAGCGGCTGGGAAGCGGTAGGATACGATACCCGAGACCTTTCTATCGAAGGATTCGCCAATTTCCACGAGTTTCAGATTGGCGGCGTCGTGTTAGCGCCCATGGTGGGAGAACTTCAGACCGTACCCGGTGATACGGCTTTCAACCAAAAGGGGTATCGTTCAAGGTTCGATAAAAAGGATGAGTATGCGACGGCAGGTTATTATTCGGTATGGCTAAAGGATTACGGTGTGAAAGCCGAGCTGACTGCTACCCGGCGGGTGGGGTTTCATCGGTATACATTCCCTGCATCCTCAGCCTCGCATATCATTTTCGACATCGGCAACCGGCAGGGTGAAAGCGGGCCGGTCAAAGATGCACGGGTGGAATATACCGCCGACGGACGAATAGAGGGATTTGTGATCACTACCCCCGAATATGTCAGGAAATATCAGGAAGGAGCGGAAGTAGCCATGTATTTCTCGGCAGTGTTGGATAAAAAACCCGTTTCGTGGGGTGTCTTTAATGGTACTGAACGACGTGACGACACAAGCGAGGCGACAGGGTCTGGGGCTGGTTTATATCTTACCTTCGACACCAAAGCCAATGAGCGCATTACGATCAAGGTAGGGCTGTCGTATACCTCTATTGCAAATGCACGCCTGAATTTACAAACGGAAGCTGCAGGTTTGAGTTTCGATAGGGTTCATAGGTCAGCGCTTCGTACCTGGAACGATTATTTAGGACGTATACATGTAGAAGGGCAAAACCGGACAGACAAGGTGAAATTCTACACAGGGTTATATCACGCACTGTTGGGACGGGGATTAGCCAGCGATGTGAATGGCGCCTATCCTATCAACAACGGTGGCGTTGGTCAGATCGAATGTGAAGCAAATGGAAGGCCCGAACATAACCATTACAATACAGACGCGATCTGGGGCGCTTTCTGGAACCTGACCCAGCTCTGGACATTGGTCTATCCCGAATATTTCTCCGACTGGATTAAAAGTCAGTTGCTTGTCTACAAAGATGCCGGTTGGTTGGGCGACGGCATTGCGTGCAGTAAGTATGTTTCGGGTGTTGGAACCAATTTTGTGAGTTTAGCGATAGCCGCCGCTTACAATTGCGGCTTACGCGACTTCAATATACAACAAGCCTATGAAGCGGCGCTGAAGAATGAGTTAGCATGGGAAGGACGTGTTGAAGGCGCCGGAAAGATGGATGTGCGACAGTTTGTACAGCACGGATACTCCCCTTACATCGAGCGTTCACGCTTAGGCAAATCTGAAGGTGCGGACATCGGTTCGCGGTTCAGCGCTTCTCATACGCTCGAATATTCATTCAGCGCTTATGCTGTTGCCCGGATGGCTCAACAACTCGGCAAAGAAGCTGATTATCACCGGTTGATACAACTTTCCAAAGGTTGGAAAATACTATATGACCCCGAAACGAAATTTATCCGCCCCAAAGATGAAGCGGGGCTTTTTTTGGATAATTTCAAACCGTCGGAACCATGGCGTGGATTTCAGGAAGGCAATGCGTGGCAATATACGTTCTATGTCCCGCACGACATACAGGCCTTGGTCGACACACTGGGACGTGACGAGTTTAACTGCCGCTTAGACATTATTTTTACCGAATCGCAAAAAGAAGTCTTTGGTGGCGGGACAACTATCAACGCTTTTTCGGGCTTGGAGACGCTGTACAATCATGGTAACCAGCCAAGCCTGCATATATCATGGCTGTTCAACTTTTCGGGAAAGCCTTGGTTGACGCAAAAATGGACACGTGCCATCTGTGATGAGTTTTATGGTACTGAACCCATTCACGGCTATGGATATGGCCAGGATGAGGACCAGGGACAACTTGGGGCATGGTATGTCATGGCTGCCATCGGGCTGTTCGATGTGAAAGCCCTGACAGATGAAAATCCGCACTTCCAATTAGGAAGCCCCCTATTCGATAAAATAACCATACGGTTAAATCCAGCCTATTATTCGAAAGGGAAACGGTTTATCATCGAAACGAAAAACAACAGTAAAACAAATGTTTACGTACAAAAGGCCAAACTTAACGGTAAAGATATTGATACCGTTTTTATTCCTTTTGAAGCTGTCGTTAGCGGCGGCAAATTAGAATTGGAAATGGGAGTGCATTGACAATTAACTCAACTCATTTCCTTGAAAGGAACTTCGTCTAAGTTGTCCCATTGGATACCGACCCGTTGGAGTGCGTAGCCTATTTCTTTGCGATAGTCGCCGTAGCAGGTCATCCAATGGAAGCCGGGCATCCGTTCTGCGAGCAGTTTATCGGAACATGTATACTGAATATCTAATTGAGATCGGCATATCGGGCGGAACGGTACATCGACGATTTTCCCTTTCAGACCGACCCAACGTTCGGAATTGAAAGCGGGGCCGATATGTGTTGTGACAGTTCCAAGTGGCGATTTGACCCACGGCGCTGCGCCATAGTCCGATTCGAAATGCGTAACGATACGGGCCGGATCGAGGCTCTTACCGTCCATCTTGCGCGGAGCGGTACAATGCGAGATCGTGATGATGTTGTCGTGCGGATAGGTTGGGTTGGCAAGAAAAACCGGTTTGCCGGTGATGTTACCCAGCAAAATGCCGCTTGGGATCACGACAAAGTCGGATTCACAAAACGCCAGGTAACCATCATCGTTCAGGGTAGATAACGTCAGACAGGCTGTCGTCTTTGACCTCGGCATGATTGTTCCCATACACGAATTGACGGTGATCAGTTTCGTATCGACTTTCTTCATTATCAACCGGAAAATCTCGTCGAGAATAAAACAGCTAACTACAAACTCTTCGGCTGTTTCTAATTTTGTCCCGGGTATCTTGAGGTATTCATCCGTCCGTTTCTTTGCGTTTGCCATGACCTGCCGGTTAGCTTTGGCCTCGTCGATCAGTTTACTCAGTTCATCATAGTCGACATTATGGTATTCCAATTTCCAGATTTTCTTGACAAGATCGGGAACGACCTCGCCCGGTTGCGCCCAGCCGCCTGCTCCGCCGATAGTAACGATTTTAGCATTTAACGTATTTTTCAGTCCGCATAGTGCGCGAAAACGCCAGTCGAGTTCTTCTATATTGTCTGTCACAATGTCGGAATGGCGGATACCCGGTAACACTGGGGCGTCCGTATGATTGCGTAGAAAGCGGGGGCTGACGATTTCATATTGCAGATAGACCGGTCCGCTTCGCCAACGCTGGAAGATAATTACATCTTTTCCGAAATCTTGGACGCCATTGATTTGGAACCCTGCGCCGTAGAGCAGAATGGTATCACATTTGGCAATATCCGGGTGACCCTTTAAATCATTGATATCAGTCGTTGTCTCAATGTCGAGGAACTCAACGGGATAGTCTGCCTTCGCTTTGAGGGCTATGAGTTCGGACTTAATACGGCCTGTTTCTTCCAGCGCTTCTTCCTTAGTATGGATTTCTCCCCAGTTACGCCAAGAGGTTTGCTCCTTTCGCTGGGGAAGATCGTGAACGAGGATAGGTTTTACTATCAGACTTTTTCTTGGTTTTGGCGCTAAGCCGGGCTCCTGAGTAATGTTGGCAGCGAAGGCGTTGCTTTGTAACCCAGACAGTGTAAGCCCTCCCAGCAGCATACCGCCCATCGCGACGAAATTTCTACGCGAGATTTTTGAATCGTTCTCCGATAAATGCTCTTCGGAGCATTGCGGACAACAGTGACAGTTAACATGATGTGTTGACATAAATGATGTGTTTTAAAGGCCTGACGTCAAAAGATTCTTTATTTCAGCTGTTTTCTGAAAAATGCTTGCAGGGTTAAGGTAGCAAATCCAAAAATAAGACCAATAACACAATAAATAATCTCCGTGATAGCAGCGTTTACGTAGGTAGCGCCCGGAACATAGCTCATAAATGCAAAAAATGCACCTGCACCGATAAACATGGCAGGAATAAAGTCGAACCAGGTTGTATTTTCCAAGAAAATCAATACGCAGGCAACTAATCCGACGGCTGCGGCAACACCAAAGTATCCAAGAAAACCAAAAACACCGGCCAAGTTAAAAATCAGTATGGACGCCCCAATTCCGATAGCGTAGCCAATGATTGATTTAATCCCGCCTTTGATATTACCACCGGCTAAGAAGTAAACAGCCCACGCCTGAAAAGCTATCCAACAAAAACCGTTGTTGGGAAATGGCTTCATGAAAGGACCCAATAGTTGATCAAGGATTTGAATAATAAATGCTAAAACAGCAACAATCAACGGTAAAACTAAAACTTTTTTAAGTGACATAATTAAAATTTTTAAAGGTTTATAAATTATTAAATCATACTATTCTAATTCAAGCATTACTACCGACTTGGAAGGCAACTGAACGGATAACCGGCCCTTGTCGATTTTTGCGCCTAAAAAATCCTTCACTGTAACGGCGTTAGGGTTTTCAAACGTATTGTGGTCATTTATTTTGGCTGCGGTAAGCGCCTTTCCGGTGACCTTCTTCGCCTCCAATTTGCCCAAATCACATGCTACTGTTTGTTCCTTGTTAGGATCAATATTCACAAAAGTGATATGAATTTTTCCGGAAGCATCGCGTGAAGCCGAAACGCTAACGGCATCTATACCTCTTCTTCCTCCCGGCGCGTTACGGGGAGCGTTACCACCCGGCATATCCAATCGGTTGCTTGTAAAATGAACGGGCAACATGGTCGCATCCTGATGAACCTGATACAGGTAGAACACCCAATAGGTGGGCGTAAGTATCATCTTTTCATCCTTTGTAAGGATCACTGATTGTAATACATTGACAGTCTGTGCTATCTGCGCCATGGAAACACGGTCGCAATGTTTGTTGAAAATGTTCAGGTTGACGCCTGCCACGATTGCATCGCGCATGGTACTCTGTTGATAGAGGAAACCGGGATTGGTTCCCGGCTCTACGTTGTACCAGGCGCCCCATTCATCGACTACCAAGCCAATGCGTTTCGCGGGATCATATTGGTCCATGATGGTCGAATGACGACTTATCAATTCATCCATGCGTAATGTATTGGCGATGGTCGTTAAGTATTCAGCTTCATCGAATTGGGTAGCTGATCCCTTGTCGGCCCATGTTCGCGGGACGGTGTAATAATGGAGAGACAACCCATTCATCCGGTTACCTACTTGTTTCATCTGCGTTTCCGTCCAGTAGTAATCGTCCGAATTGGCGCCTCCGGCTATCTTGTAAAGGCGGGCATCGCCATAATTACGGCAATAGGTGGCATAACGACGATACTGGTCGGCGTAAAACTCTGCCGTCATATTGCCGCCACAGCCCCAGTTCTCGTTGCCAACACCCCAGAATTTCACATTCCAGGGTTTGTCGCGCCCATGTTGGCGGCGAAGGTTCGCCATCGGGCTTTCACCTTCAAAATTGATATACTCAATCCATTTCGACATTTCTTCAACGCTTCCGCTACCCACATTTCCACAAATGTAAGGCTCACATCCAAGTTGTTCGCAAAGGTCTAAAAACTCATGTGTGCCAAAACTGTTATCTTCAGTGACGCCTCCCCAATGGGTATTAACCATTTTCGGTCGTTTATCACGCGGGCCTATGCCGTCCATCCAGTGGTATTCGTCGGCGAAACATCCGCCGGGCCAGCGCAGGTTAGGAATCTTCATGTCTTTCAATGCTTTTACTACATCGTTGCGGATGCCGCGCGTATTAGGAATGGGCGAATCTTCGCCTACCCAGAATCCGCCATAGATACAATGGCCGAGATGTTCGGAAAAATGTCCGTAGATGTGTTTGCTGATAAGATATTCGCCTTGGTCGGCATTTAAAATCATTTTATTTTGGGCGTTGAGATTCAAGCAAAAGCCCAGTGTTGCAATGGTAATAAATCTAATAGCCATGTCTTTAAAAAATTATAACTGTTTTTCGGGTGTCAAAGATAAAAGTATTATTTTAGAAATGCAACTTTTTACAAAAAAATCTTTCTTTGCTGTTAGCTAATTATGGAACGTAAAACCTGCCGAAAGATTGATTGTATTCATATTATTACAATAATCACCAATCTCAAGGGGTCGGGCATTGGGTCTCACATATTTTTCAATATCCATTATTTTAATAAATCCGGGATAACCTATGTTAAATGATGCTTTTATTCGGGCAGACACTTTATTTGAGAACCTGTAATGATAGCCGGCTGCTATTTCGCCCGCAAGAGTCTTCGCATGCATTTCGATACGGGGGCGTATCATATCCAATTGTATTGGCGCATTTTTTTGAACTATCCATCCTAAACCGGCTGAAAAACATAGGAAAAAGTGATTTGTTTTATTCACATTCCTGAATCTGAATGTGTTCATCTTACTTTTTTCCCAGAACCTGAAAACCATAGTCGGGCCAACATATTGATATCGAACATCACCTCCAAGCAGTGAACGGTAATTATATTTCAGTCCGTACCCGATGCCTTTTGAAACATAATAGGTCAAATCAACGCCTGCAATAAATCCGGTTCGTGCGCTGAAATCACTTTTTTCGGTTAAATCGTCGAATATCTGAAATGTGCCTGTCTGGTGAGTTACACCGCCATCAATGCCCAAATCCAAAACAGGATACCATGGACGAAACCTGTTATCTTTATAGTTTCTGAAGACATTTCTTTCCATGTAAAAGATTTTGTCCTTATGAATCAAACCGTTAATCTCTTCGTCATCCAGCATAAAAGTAACCGGATATTGATTATCTTGTAACTTCCCGATTTTACAATTCAAGGTATCAAAATCCGTCGTGACAATTAAGTGTTGTGCCTTTCCTGATGAGGCATATGCCATGATAACAAAAAACAAAAATACGAATCGTTTCATTTCATTTTATTTTATTCTTCAACAATAACTACATCCCATGGTTTAAGCGAAAGTGTCTGTCCGTTATTGATATTTTTACCCGAAAGCAATTCTTTTCCGGAGATAAAAGGATATTTTATCTCTTGATTTTGAGCGCTATAATTAAAGACATAATGAATCTGTTTGCCGACATTATTTTCTCCCGACCGGAAAATAACCGGAAACAGGTACTCATTTTGAGTTGTAATTATCCCGGCCTTACCGGCAGCAATACGAATCACTTTTGCCAATAATTCTGCAGAAGGGTAAGTTCCTATATAAAAGAGGTTTCCTTTACCATAAGCATTTTCAGTTATCACAGGCCATTGACCGAAAAAAGGATGGTCGGCATAAGCTAACGGTTGAGCTGTCTCGGTTATCAGAAACTCATACCAATCGCTGACAGGACTTTTGTCTTTCAGGTCGAATGCATTATCTTTCAGGCCGAGCTGGGAAATAGTAGAATATTCCTGGTAATAGAACCCACAGGCCTTACGCAGCGGGCCGGGCGCCAAAGTAGCTCGTACAGCAGAATGCTCATTGCAATAACCGCTTTTAAAGAACATCACTACCTGTCCGCCATCTTTCACAAATTGGTCGATACGGTTCAGTAATTCATCGGTAGCCACATATAAAGGAGGGATAATCAACAATTTATATTTGCTGAAATCTATCCGGTTATCACAAGGGATGATATCTGTTTCAATGTTTTGAAAATACAATGCCTGATGCACTAATTCGGCAGGATATTGCGCCTTGCGCGAATAGGGCATAAAACCGAGCGCATGATAGGAATCGTGGCTGTACAGGATAGCTACTTTGTTATCTTTTCTGAGATTCACTAAGTGACTGCCTATCGCTTTTATCTCGTTTGCAGTAGCTGAAAATTCGCGATAGATTCTGTTTGGCTGCAAATCCTGTCCTATCACACCACGCCAGTATGTTTCCTGTCCATAATGTAACGTATGCCAGTGCCAGTACGACACCATGTTGGAGCCTGACGCCAGATGGCTGTAAACGTTTTGGCGTAATTGTCCGTCATAAGGAGGATATTGGCCGCGTGAATCCCAGCCGGTAGCTTGCGCATTCGTCTCTGTAACTATATAACTGCCTTTTGCTACTGTTCGCATAAAATCGCCGGCAGCGTGCATTTTATCTATTATCCTGTCCATCCAAGCAAAATCAAAAACGCCTTCCTGCGGCTCAAAAAGCGCCCAACTCGATTCGCCGACGCGAACCACCGTCAATCCGGCCTCCTTCATCATCCGGATATCTTCATCCAAACGATCATATGGCATATACTCATGGTAATAAGCCGCTCCATAGAGGATTTTATCAAACCTGTATTGGGCATACGTTGATAAATGCAATAAAATGCACCCTAATAAAATAAAAAAACTTCTTTTCATATTCATAATATATTAGTAAGGTTACCATTGATTTAAAAGGTTGAAAAATCCTTTTTTCCGGTCGGAATTAATACCCCAGTCTACGGGTACGCTTTGATAACCGGCCTCAAAAGGCTCATCCTGCATCCGGTAATCGAAATAACCCCAAGAAGCGCCCACACTGGTAGCCGCAACAAAGTTATTTACCGGCTTATCGAAATCAAAATGGTCGTCTTCATTAAAAAGAATAGGCTTAGGTGTAAATCCTTCTATTTGCCTCGTTTTACTTACCATCTCGATGATTCGCTCCGGATTGTTGACGCCATTGCCGTGGAGCAGAATAAAATCGGAGACCTTGACCACTTCCGCCCCCGGTATGGTTCCTCCTCCATAACTTGTTCCTGCTAAAAGCCGTCGTCCGTCTACTTCTATACTTTTTGCATAACGGATAGCTTCATGCACGCGATCCGCTTTTAGAATAGGGTGTACCTTGAAAATATTACATTCGTTATTGATCTCAATAAGTATATTGGTATAACCGTTCCTTAGAATCCATTCCGCTATATTGCGAATGCCGTTCAGAATAGCTGCTTCATCTGTTATATGTTTCTCTTGTCCGAAATAATAGATTCCAAGTATAACGACCATACCTGATTCGTCGGCTTTTTCAAGGATCTTAGCGAGTCGGCTCATGTATTCCGGCTTTAGGTTCCCTTTTTCGTCGAGCGCGCTGTTTTTCCAAGGTTGTGCGCTTGAATACCCTTGGGGACTTCCACCCTGCAGGTTGATCGTAAAAGCCAGCAAGCCGTTTTTACGCCAAAGGGGTATGTTGTCCGTAAACTCACGCGTATTCCTATCGGCGTCCCATACTTTCGTATCCGGATAGACCCATTTATACCGCGTACTATCTGTTTCATCATCAAAGATTCCATTCACCATGCGACTGTTAGGAAGAAGTCCTTCAATCGGGTACCCCCTCCATGTCTTGCCTTTGAATGTGATAGTCCCATTGATAAAAAACGATTCACCCACAATTGTTACATGCGTGTAACGACTTGGAGGTGTCGCTAAAATATTAGTTAGCGAAGCAATGGCAAAAAAAAGTAAAAAAATATTTTTCATCGGTTCAAAATTTTTTATGCAAATATCAGTAATTCAACGTAAAAATACTGGGTACGCGGACGTTCCCTGTGTAGCAACGGCATCCTTGCCGTTGTTGTATTGCACATTTAGCGGCAACTCATAACCGGCGTTGGGCATATGGCCGCATGGTGCGCCCTTTAAGAGCAGCGAATGCTTGCGAGCAAGCTATTTTTAAATTGCAAATATACAAATATTTTGGAAATAATTCTCTGGGCTTAGAAAATAAAATTAACAAAGCAAATGAGCCAAGGCATTTCAATATTCTTAAACAACTGCCTCATTAACTTTCTAATTTCGGCATTTTTTTCGCTATCCACTCCTCGAATGGTTCGGGATTTCCACTTTTTTCGTAGGTAAAAGCTAAATTATCGTAAGAGATCTTGGTATCAGGATGCTCCTTTCCCAAAACCTTTTCACGAATAGAAAGCGCTTTCCCGATGTATTCCAAAGCGAGGTCATAATTGCTCAGTTCGCTATAAACAAGACCAATGTTGTTATAGGACAAGGCTGTATAAGGATGTTCCTTTCCGAAAACCTTTTCACGAATAGACAACGCTTTCCCGATGTATTCCAAAGCAAGGTCGTAATTGCCCTGTTCGCTATAAACAAAACCAATGTTGTTATAGGAAAAGGCTGTATCAGGATGCTCCGTACCCAAAACCTTTTCACGAATGGCTAACGCTTTCTCGTAGTATTCCAAAGCGAGGTCGTAATTGCCCAGATTGCTATAAACAAAACCTATGTTATTATAAGAAGTTGCGGTAGTAGGATGCTCCATTCCCAAAACCTTTTGAAGAATGGCTAGCGTTTTCTCGTAGTTTTCCAAAGCGATGTCATAATTACCCTGTTCGCTTTGAACAAAACCTATATTGTTATAGGAAAAGGCTGTATCAGGATGCTCCTTACCCAAAACCTTTTCACGAACGGATAGCGCTTTCCCGTGGTATTCCAAAGCGCGGCAGTAATTGCCCTGTTCTCTATAAACAAGACCTATGTTGTTATAGGAAACGGCGGTATTAGGATGTTCCGTGCCCAAAACCTTTTCAAGAATGGCTAGCGTTTTCTTGTAGTTTTCCAAAGCGAGGTTGTAATTACCTAATGAATCATGAATAAAACCAATGTTGTTATATGAAATGGCTGTATCAGGATGCTCTATTCCCAAAACCTTTTCAC
>JGI24702J35022_10001565_pt1 | contig 14192 bp, 15 predicted proteins | sample TergutTh196P4_FD_35022 | JGI IMG/M metagenome (IMG submission 35022)
GACCTTCGTATAAGGGGTCGGGTGTTGGTTTTGCCACCTTTTCGCCACTGGCTACCGTCACTGTGAAAGGTGGGTCTGCTGGAGGATTTCCATTATAGGGTGCAAACGTAACTATACAATCATCGGGGGCGGCGAAAACGGAGGCTGGGAAGGCTGATAGAATAAAGAGCGCGCACAATAATATCGCTATAGTTTTTTTCATGCTGTAATTTCCTTTCTGTTTATTAATTTTATTTGTTAGTTCGTGAATCAGTAAACATATCCCCTTTCCGCAAATTGACATCGTTCCTCTTTTAAAGCCCTGTATGAGTATACGGTACCACCTCCTATTGTCGAAGCGCCGCTGAACGTCCGTTGTCGGCTTTGTGCAACCAACGTGATAGGGCGAGGTCGGCGTAACGGACTCGGCTTCATGTGGCGCGACGTTTAATTATCCTTTTTTTATCCAATTGCATTAACCTTTCGAAGAATTAAGTATTCGTATGCGTTCCTTTTGCCTATTTCTCCTAAAACTATCCAGAAAATGGTTATTTGTTGATATTCACGCGAGCGATGTTATTGTATATACAGCCGCCAATACTGTTAAATAGCGATGAATAGTTCTAATTATTAACCTCGGGAAATAAGAAAAGATAGAACGCCGCAGGGTTTAGTATATACCACATATTAAGTTTATGCAATACTATAATCAATCTATTTTACTCCATAAAATAGTATTATTTGTGAAAATTTTCTTTCCCATGTCATAATTAAGACAAAACGGCCCCACTTTAAACACTAATCAGATTAATTCTAGGCTCTGAGTTTTTCTGATTCACGTTTCGCGTGCAGCAGGCAAGGGGCTGCTTCATAGCAGCCCCTTAAACAATAGTCTTTTATCTCCTAGCTGATGTGATGTAGTAATGCTATACTGTGGCTTTGAATTTTGTGGGCGTTGCCAACTTCACAGTGACTTCACGAGAGCGCTACCTTGAGAACATGACCTTTTCGCTGTTGAACATTTTCGTGAGCGCGAAAGCGCCCGCGCAGGCGTACACGATGTTGCTCAGGCATGACAGCGCGATATTCAGCCCCGAGTAATTGAGCGAGAAAACGCCGCTCATGCTCTGCACGCTGCTATATATCGGTAACAAATAGTAGCCCGGATCGGCAGGCGTCGCGCCGCCGAACATCCCCGTCACGCTCACAAGCATCACCAAAAACATCAGCGGCATGACTGCCGCGCTTGCTTCTTTTACAGTCTTGGCGAAAGCAGAGACGATCGAAATAGCCGTTACCAGCAGCAACAAAGTCGATAGGATTATCGCCGCGAGGAACACATACTCAGCTCCGCCGTATATGCCGGCGTCGATTATCTCATCCGCGCCGCTCATGAGCTTGGGGAGAGACAGGATTGTCGACAGCGCCGTCACTAGCCCTGACATGAACGAGAGTGTAGCAAGGCTGAGTATCTTCCCTATCGCCAACTCGCTGCGCTTGAGCGGCGTTACAAGCAGGGTCGCTAGCGTCCCGCGTTCCTTCTCGCCGGTGATAGACTCGAGCGCGAGTCCCATACTCCCGGAATACAGGAATATCATCATCAACATCGGCATGAGCATCGAAATAAACCCTGCGGATACATCCTCAATTGTCGCCAGGTCAGCGTTTGGCACGTCTTTATTCACGTCAAAACTTTTAGCCAGCGAATCCTGATACTCATCTAGTATCGCGATTATCCGTCCATAAGTGTCCGTCGAATTAGTCTCAGTGGAGTTGAAGAAAACTTCCACATTTGGCGCCGGTTCTGTGGAGACGCGGACGTCGTAAGCTAATGCCTTTGCTTCGAAATCCGGTGGGAATACAACGCAAACATCCTTTTCTTTAGCCGCGATACTGCTCTTCACGTTTTCGACTTCATCCATCCCTATATCCACAATGCTCACGCCGGCGGAGCGTGCCAGCTCCAATATCGGATGAGGCATATTTGTCGCGTAAGCTGTGGGGACGTATTGTTCGTCCGGAGTTATAAGGTTCTTCACCGCCGTACCCATAAACGAATACACAACATAGATAAGTACCGCCGGCAACAGCGTCATCATGATCATCCGCTTGTCTCCAAAGAAACGCGCAAATTCCTTTTTCATAACAGTAAGTATATTTTTCATACCGCAACCCCCGCCGTCGAGGCATAAAGGTCGAAAAACACGTCTTCGAGAGGTTTGGTGGCAGTAAGATCTAGAATCGTGCCGCAAGCGGCCATCTTACCTTCGATTATTATTCCGGCCCTGTCGCATATTTTCTCTACAAGGCTGAATATATGAGTCGAAACGATTGCGGTTTTTCCTTGTGATTTCATTTCGAGGAGGAAATCCGTCACCACTTTTGCCGTCAGGACGTCGAGCCCGTTAGTAGGTTCGTCGAATATAATGATGTTCGGATCGTGTACCAACGATATCACAAGAGAAGCCTTTTGCTTCATCCCAGTCGACAGGTTGGAGACTTTGACCTCCGCGAAATCGTCGATGCCAAACTTTGCGAACAGTTCACGTTTGCGCAGCTCGCTTTTTTCCGGGTCGATGTGATGGAGGTTCGCGAAAAAGTCGTACAGGTAATTCGGTGTGAAGAAGTCTTCGAGTTTCAGTTCGCTTGTTAAGAATCCGATTTTAGCCCGCACAGCTTCAGGTTGCGTCCTTATGCTCGAGCCGTCGATAAGCGCGTCGCCTTCATCCGCCTTAATCAGTGTCGCAAGCATCCTTAGGGTTGTTGTTTTTCCAGCGCCGTTTGGGCCGAGCAAGCCGAATATTTCGCCTTCATATGCTTCAAACGACAGACCGTCCACAGCCTTAATGGTTTTTTCCTTTGTCCTCATCAGTTTTTGTTGTTTTGCCGATAACCGGAATGTTTTCTTCAGTCCTTCTGCCTTTAATAATACGCCCATAATACAAAACCACCTCTTTATTTATAATATTGCGAGTTTTTTGGATACCAACTGAACAATAATATGCTACGTTTGTGGGCTATATGGCGTCTTTCGCGGGTCTTCATCGAGCGATATGCGTGAGATCACCGCAAACCATATGACTGAGGCAACGAATACAACTATGCTGATTATCTGGGAAGTTGAGATGCCGCCGTATACTCCCCTCAACTGATCCCCGCGGAAGAATTCAAGTATGAACCGGAAAACGCTGTACAATACGCCGTAGACGGCGACGCTGCGCCCCGCTATCCTGGTCTTGCGCTGGAATAGCAGCACTACGCAAGCGATTGCGATATTTCCCACTGCTTCTATTAACGGGAGCGCCAAAAGCGGTACGCCGGTCGGCGCCAGGACTGACGCCAGCCCATCTGTTCTCGGCGGGTATACTATAGCCAGCGGGTTTGACGCCGACGTCTCGACACCGTAGCAGCAGCCCGCGAACAGACACCCCACCCTCCCAAAGGCGTGGCCCGTTGGTAAGGCGGGGGCGAAAATATCACTAATGCGGATGAACGACATTCTAAAAAAACTGCAATATAACAGCAGCGCGCCCACGCCGCCTATCATTCCGCCATAAAACACAAGATCCCCGAAAAACCAGGAAAAGAACTGGCCTATTGGTATCTTTGAATATCGTTCCCAGTTAATTATGACATCAGGTAGCCTTGTCAGTGGCCTTAGCAGTATCGCACCCGCCATACCGCCGACTATGGCTATGAGCGCTGCTAGTATAGCTTCCTGCCGCGAATAGTCGAAGTGTCCGCACCGCCAGGCGGAAACCCCAAGAGCAGCCGCAATTCCAAGGAGCGTCATGACGCCATATGTAGGTATATCGTAGCCTAAAATGTGTATGAAAGGATGCATTTAATACCTCGTCATACTTGGCGCGTAGCAAGCCAAGAGATATGGTTTTTTCTAAGCAGTCCCCAGGTGCAGGTATTAGCGGCTATTGGCGTAGGTCAAAATCTGGATTCGAGAAGAATCCAGATTTGACAACTAATAAACAGTAACTGCAATGAATACAAACGTTGTAACACATATTTACTTATCAACCACAAGCTACCGCGCGCAGCGTCACGCGCTACTATAATTGCCGGCGCGGGCAGCGCTCGCCTTAGTAGTATCTGCTCAAATCGTTTAGGTAGCAACTGGTTGCGCCCAAACAAGACACGCATGCGATAGTGAGAATAACGGAGCCTACCAGGGCAATAGATGAACACACAATGCCGGCGGTAGCCATCCCTGTCGGGAAACCCGCTTCTTGTTGCTTCTTCTTTGCCATTATCCCAAGTACCAAGCCTAAAATGGCCGTCGCTATGCCGGCGTACGGCAAGCAAAGCGAGGCGATGCCCAGAACCAGCGAAGCGATAGCCCAACCCTTGCCGGGATCTTGGATTGACTGTTGCGGGTACGGTTGCTGGTATTGAGGCGGATACTGCGGCGGCGGTGGGTACTGCGGAGGGGGTTGTTGCGGGAATTCCGGCGGTGGGTACTGCGGATACTGAGGAGGTTGCTGTTGCGGGTACTCCGGCGGGGGTTGTTGCTGAAATTCCGGCGGTGGGTACTGCGGAGGGGGTTGTTGCTGAAATTCCGGCGGTGGATACGGCGGCGGCGGTTGTTGCGGGAACTCCGGTGGCGGGTACGGCTGATATTGCTGAGGTTGTTGCTCGTTGACGTCGTAATCGTCCATTTCTGTCATCTCCCTCTCTTTTTAAAAACGTAAAATTTACTTAAGGATCGTGAATCCCCCGATTACAGGCAATGGTTGGGCTTTACCGTTGTTCGCGTTGATAATTCCCATGATGGCGAGCACAATGAATGGAATATGGAGCAGCCAGAAAATCGTGGCTAACCATCCCGGGGTGTATTGTCCCACATACACACCAAAATAATATCGAGGAACCCTTATGACCAGTTTAAGTATCTCGCTGAGGATATTATATCCGACCCACGCTATCCCCAGAACCAAACCTTGGTTCGCGTGGTATTTGACGAATGACGACGCCTTGTAAGCTCCGCTGAGAATGGGGACAAGAACCAGGATATGTAGATAGGAAAGTATGGACATTATTTTTGTGTTATCGGCGTTCGGTTGAGCGCCAGGGGGATAATAGCCCTGAGGCGGCGGATATCCCGGTTGCTGGTATTGCTGCTGGTGCTGTTGATATTGCTGCTGCGGTTGCTGATATTGGGGCGGCTGTTGGTACTGCGGCGGCTGTTGTTGGTATTGCTGCTGAGGCTCTTGTGGATACGGTGGCTGTTGCTGCTGCGGTGGCTGTTGATACTGTTGCGGCGCTTGCTGATACTGGGGTTGCTGTGGTGGTTGCTGGTACTGCTGTTGTTGCGGCGACGCCGGGGCGGCTTCAAGTGGTTGCCCGCAAACCGGACAGAATTGAAGACCGTCTTGAACTTGTGTCCCACAATTATTGCAATTTGCCATGGTTTGTTCTCCTTTCTTTATCGACTGCGCTCGGTCGCAGGTTGTAACTAACGTTATATGTTTTGATTCGACCCACACTCGCCGCAGAACCTTACCCCTGGGGCGAGCTCTGTACCGCAAGACGCGCAAAACTTCGACGCTGTCGATGCCAACGGCGTCCCACATTCCTGACAAAATCTCATGCCATCCGGATTTTTGCTTCCACAATTCGGACAGTGTTCTTTGGCTTTCTCAGCCTTTTTTTCCATTTCCGCTTTTTCCTGCTCCTGCTTCGCTGCAAGGAAAGCTCTTTCAGCCTCAGCAGTGTTCTGCCTGATAAGCCTAAGTTTTCGGTCTTGTGGCCATGCTGACGGGTTTTGCGCGTATGCTTGCCGACCTATTTCCAGCATTATTTCCGACTCTTGCTTCTCAAGGTCGGATAGTTCTGATTTTATGGCGAGAATCTTGCCCTCAGGCGTATCCGTAGGGACAAGGCCGGATTTCGCTAGTCCGCACATCAAGCCACTAAGAGAGCCTCCGAGAGTGCCTAACCCCCCAAAAAGATCATTTGCCATTTTTGAGCCCTCCGTTTTTGTTATAGTATTACTCAATAATATTTATAACATAATAATATTGACAAATCAAGTCATGAATTTTCATCACTATTATCAAATATATCATTACTGTTCAGAGGGTATTCAAAAACTCGCAACGGTTACAGGCTCCGCACACAAGTTTTGGCCAATATCACAAGTTTTCACCACTGTACCAGTGCGTTGGCTGTAACCAACCTGTGTTTTTGGATACCTGCTGAACAGTAACAATATATCCGCATACCAGGATAATGTCAAGAAAAACAAGACGGATATTTGCCGTCAGGAATACAAAAGGCCAGTAGTGGTTATGTACACGCTTATGATAAAAATTACGTTTACATTGCCAGAGTAATGTGTTATTTTATAGATTACTCAGACTTCCAAGTGATTACTTCTGTTTTCTGTAAATATAAGCGAGGTATTGATCCGTGCTGCTTGATAAACTAATTACTATTGAAGAAAAATTTCAAAACCTTGAAAAGCGTATGCAAGAACCTGATGTTTATACCGACCTCGCCCTATACGCGCGACTGGCTCGCGAGCAAAAAGAGATCCAACCGGTCGTAGACGCCTACAGGCGGTATAAAAAAGCCCGCAGTGACATGGAAAGCGCGAGAGAACTGCTCGGCGACCCCGATTTTAGCGAGCTGGCGCAGGAGGATCACGATATAGCGCTCGCTGATATGGAACGGACGGAAGAGGAACTGAGAATATTGATGCTGCCCCGCGACCCCAACGACAGCAAGAACGTCATCATTGAGATACGCGGCGGCGCTGGCGGGGAGGAAGCCGCGCTGTTCGCGCATAGCTTATACCGTATGTACACGATGTACGCCGAATCAAAGCGATGGAAATCAGAAATCGTCAACTTAAACGAGACTGAGCTTGGCGGGATCAAGGAAGTCAGCTTCATAATTGAGGGCGACGGCGCGTATTCGCGCTTCAAGTTCGAAAGCGGCGTCCACCGCGTACAGCGCGTACCGGAAACGGAAGCCTCTGGCCGCATCCATACCAGCACCGTCACCGTCGCCGTACTTCCCGAGATGGATGAAGTGGATTTTGAAATAAACCCCGCCGATTTGCAGATCGATACGTTTCGCAGCAGCGGGGCGGGCGGGCAACACGTCAACAAGACGGAATCAGCCATACGGATAACCCACCTGCCAACGGGCATGACAGTAGAATGCCAGGACGAGCGCAGCCAACATAAAAACCGTGACCGCGCCATGAAAATCCTTGTGTCACGGTTGTATGAAGCCGAACGCGACCGGCAAAATGAGCAGTTTGCCGCTGAGCGCAAGAGCCAGGTCGGTACTGGCGACCGCTCCGAGCGCATCAGGACATATAATTACCCGCAAGGACGCGTGACAGACCACCGCATAGGCCTCACGCTTTATAAAATTGAGCAGATACTCAACGGCGCTCTCGACGAAATTATCGACGCGCTCATAATGGCGGATCACGCGGAAAAACTGAAAGCGTCGGAGGCGTAGACGAAAACAAGAAAACAAGAGAATCCCTTCGTCAAATCCCCGTATTCTGACTCCTGACTCCTGACTTCTGAATTCTGGCGCTGCACCTTGGGAGTGGGCGCAACCCACGTTAGGGTGGTATTTCATGAAAACTACAGTTATCACGGGCGACGATTTGTCTTATGCGGTCGAGGTTTTCCTGAGCGGCGGGCTTGTCGCCGTGCCCACGGATACAGTCTATGGGCTTGCGGGAAATGGGCTGGACGTGGACGCCGTCGCGAAAATATATGAAGTCAAAGGCCGCCCTGAAGTCAAGCCGCTAATACTGCTTGTGCCGGATATCCACGCGGTGGAGGCGGTGAGCGCGGAAATACCGGAAACAGCCCGGATACTTTCAGACGCGTTTTGGCCGGGCGCACTGACGCTGGTGCTGCCGCGCCGTGACACGGTGCCGGACATAGTGACGGCGGGCGGAGATACCGTCGGCGTACGGTGCCCAGGCCATCCAAAGGCTCTGGAATTTCTCCGTCTTGCGGGGGTTCCGGCAGCGGCGCCATCGGCAAATATTTCCGATATGCCAAGCCCCAAGAGCGCCGAGGACGTTTTGGCGTATTTTGACGGCAAGATAGACTGCGTCGTCGATGGGGGCGAATGCAAGTATGGCGTTGAATCCACGATCGTCTCACTTGTGGATGGAACATACAAAATAATCCGACAGGGAGCGTTGCCTGAAAAAGAGATCCGCCGCGTTCTGGCAGACATTGCGTCGCGCTAGGCGGCACAGACGGCAGGTGAATAATATGTTTCTAATCGGCATAACCGGCGGAACTGGGTCCGGCAAAACTACGGCTTTGCGGGTCTTAAAGTCGCTGGGGGCGCTCGCTCTTGACTGCGACGCCATATACCATGGTCTCCTCTCAAGCGACGCAGCGATGAAGTCGGAGTTGGAGGCGCGTTTTGCCGGTGTTGAGCGAAACGGCAGTATCGACAGGGCGGTGCTTGCAAAAAAAGTTTTCAACGACGCTTCCGCTCTCAATGACCTCAACGCGATCACGCATAAATACGTCAGCATGGAGATTGAGCGGCAAATCGAAAACTGCGGATTGACGGGAACACAAGTCGTAGCTATAGACGCAATCGCCCTGATCGAGAGCGGGATAGCCGGAATATGTGATGTAATAGTTGGAACAGTCGCACCAATTAATGTAAGGATTTCACGGATAATGAGACGCGACGGTTTGACGTATCCCTTGGCGCAGATGAGGATAAACGCGCAAAAGCCGGAAAGTTACTACAGGGAACACTGTGATTTCGTGCTTGAAAGCAATGGCAAAAGTTATGTGGAGTTTGAAGAAAAGTGCAAGCATTTCTTTGCAAAACTATTGAGCGAAAATGGCGTAAATACGAGCAGATTGGTCAACATCTAGAAATAATTGAGGGGAGAAAGAAAATGCCTGATAAAGATGAACTATTATACAAAAAGAGAAAAATATTTGAAACAATAAGCGACGAAGAAAAAGCCCTTGCCGATGCCTATTGCGAGGAGTATAAAAATTTTCTCAACAAAGCGAAAACAGAAAGAGAATCTGTCGCGCAGGCTATCAGGTTAGCGGAAAGGCAAGGTTTTGCCCCGCTAACGCCAGGCATGGATTTGAAGGCCGGGTCTAAAGTATACTCAAACATCGGCGGTAAGGCTCTGATGCTTGCTATTATTGGCAAAGCGCCCCTGTCTGACGGCGTTAACATTGCCGCCGCTCACATTGATTCGCCAAGGCTGGATTTAAAGCAGGAACCGCTTTATGAAGATGGAGACCTAGCTTTCTTCAAAACGCAGTATTATGGCGGGATAAAGAAATACCAGTGGGTAGCGCAACCTTTGTCGCTACACGGAGTGTTGGTAAAAAAGAATGGCGAGGTTATCCATGTGGCGATTGGCGAGGATAAAGACGATCCCGTTTTCGTTATAACAGACCTTCTGCCTCATCTTGGGAAGGATCAGTACAAAAAAAATCTGGGCGAAGCGATTCCAGGCGAAAGTTTGAATCTTCTGATTGGAAGCCAGCCGACAGGCGAAGAAAAGGATGAAAACCGTGTAAAACGGACAATAATGAAGATCCTCAACGAAAAATACGGTATTACAGAGCAGGATTTTATGTCAGCTGAACTGGAAGCAGTCCCGCTCATGGACGCACGGGACGTTGGGTTCGACGGTTCGATGATCGTTGCATATGGGCATGACGACCGTTCCTGCGCATACGCCGCGTTGAAGGCAATCCTGGACTTGGAGGCGCCGGAAATGACCGCCGTCTGCGTTCTTGCTGACAAAGAGGAAACCGGATCAGACGGCGTTTCCGGGATGCAATCCGCAATGTTCGAAGATTTCATTGAGGAACTGTGTGAACCCTTCGGCGTGAAACCGCGCGCCTGCTTAAAAGCTTCTTTTTGCCTCTCAGCTGACGTAAGCAGCGCTTTTGACCCGAATTTCCCTGATGTCAGCGACAAGCTAAACACGGCGAAACTTGGTTGCGGCGTAGCGGTGATGAAATACTCGGGCGCTCGCGGGAAGGGCGGCACAAGCGAAGCCTCCGCTGAGGCAGTGGCGATGCTGCGCAGCGTATTTGATGAAAACGGCGTCGCTTGGCAGATGGCGTCGCTTGGCAAAGTGGACCAGGGCGGAGGCGGCACGATCGCCAAATATATGGCGAACCGGAATGTAGAAACAATCGATGTGGGCGTCCCGGTTTTATCGATGCACGCCCCATATGAGATAGCCTCGAAGCTCGACTGTTATATGACGTATAAAGGGATTTTAGCAAATTATAAAAGGATATGTCAAAATGTCTGAGTTCACGCATTTAGACGCGAAAGGCAACGCCGTCATGGTTGACGTTAGCCAGAAGCAACAGACAAAGCGGCAGGCTATAGCGACAGGCCGGATAAAGATGAACCCCGAATGCTATAGCGCGGCAAAAGCCGGTTCGACGCCAAAAGGCGACGTCCTCGGGGCGGCGCGGATTGCGGGGATCATGGCAGTCAAGCAGACAGGCTTGCTCATCCCCCTTTGCCATACGCTCCAGATCGAGCAAGCTTCCATAGATTTTGAGTTTTCCGATGAGGAGCGTTGCGTAATTGCCAATTGCAGCGTGAAAAGCGTCGGCGTGACTGGCGTCGAAATGGAGGCGCTGACAGGTGTGAGCATAGCCTTACTCACCGTCTACGACATGTGCAAGGCTATTGACAAAGGGATGGAAATAGGCGAAATATACCTAGTTAAAAAAACAGGCGGGAAAAATGGGCCGTACCGCAACGAAAAGGGAGAGATGTATGTGGGACGCCCATAACCGCCGTATCGACTACGCGCGCGTCTCGATTACGGACCGCTGCAATTTACGATGCCTCTACTGCATGCCTGGGGATATCCCGTTTATACCACACAACGATATCCTGCGTTATGAAGAGATACTCCGGGTATGCGCCACGCTCGCTAAACTGGGTGTAAAAACCGTGAGGGTGACAGGCGGCGAACCTCTCGTGAGAAAAGGTTGCCCAGATTTTCTAAAAGAACTTAAAAAAGTTCCAGGCGTCAAACACATCGCGCTGAGCACCAACGCGGCGCTACTGGAGCCTCACATCGAAACCCTGTCCAAGCTGGAGCTGGACAGCCTGAACATAAGCGTCGACAGCCTTGATCCTGAAACATACGCAAGGATTACAGGGCGCGACGCGCTGAGCGCCGTCCTGGGATCACTAAACGCTGCGATTAAAGCAGGGCTTCGCGTCAAGGTCAATTTCGTCCCTCTAAGAGGGCTCAACGATAATGAAATTCTCCCCATCGCAAGACTGGCGGAGGCAAACCCTGTGGACGCGCGGTATATCGAACTGATGCCCAGCGACGCGGGAAACTGTGTAAAAGGCGTTACGAGCGATGAAGTACTTGCGATCCTCGCGAACGAATATCCCGATTTGAAATCAGACAACTCACCGCGCGGCTTCGGACCCGCCCGGTATTTCGTAAGCGCGAGGCTTAGAGGCGCTATCGGGATTATCGACGCTGTCAGCAACCGTTTCTGCTCATCCTGCAACCGATTGCGCTTAACAAGCACGGGCTTTTTGAAGCTTTGCCTTTTTCATGGCGACGGCCTGGATTTACGCCAGATGCTTCGCGGCGGAGCGTCCGATGATGATATCGAATCCCGGATAGAGGAAGCGGTCTACAATAAACCAGAGAGCCGCCAAGCGCAGGGAGGATCGAATCCGGAATCCCGGATAGGGCGCATGTCGCAAATAGGAGGCTAGTCAGTATGAGCGAAACGATCGGAGTAGTCAAAGCGGTTTGCTTAAGTGCGAAAAGGGGAGAGCAAAAGCAAAACACGCAAAGCGCTCAACTTATCGCCGGATGGGGTATTGAAGGTGACGCACACGCAGGCGATTGGGACAGGCAGGTGAGCTTGCTGGCATATGATAAGATCCAGCAATTCAACGAACTTGGAGCCGGCGTGGGTTTCGGAGATTTTGGAGAGAACCTGGTAGTTGAAGGCATCAATTTGAGCATCTTGCCTGTAGGCGCATTACTAAACTGCGGGGAATCGACGCTTGAAATCACGCAAATAGGGAAGCAATGTCACGACCATTGTCAAATATACGACAAAATGGGTGACTGCATCATGCCGCGCGAAGGCGTGTTCGCCCGTGTGAAAACAGGAGGGCTTATTTCGGTTGGAGACGAAATAACCGCGCAAACACAAAGCGAGCGCCCGCTCAAAGCGGCGGTAATAACGCTAAGCGACAAAGGCGCGGCGGGTGAGCGCGAGGACAAGAGCGGCCCGATCGCCAAAGAGCTGCTCGAGACAGCAGGATACCGCGTCGAGCATGAGATTATGCTGCCGGACAACCGCGATGAATTGGAACGCGCGCTAATCGAGCTTTCCGACACGCAAGGAGTCGATTTGGTAATAACAACAGGCGGAACCGGGTTTTCGACACGGGACACGACGCCCGAAGCGACATTGTCTATAGCAGACCGCGCGGCGCCAGGCATAGCGGAAGCCATCCGCGCCCATTCGATGAGCATTACAGCTCGCGCAATGCTAAGCCGAGGCGTGTCGGTAATACGCAAAGGCACGCTGATCATAAACCTACCAGGAAGCCCAAAAGCGGTAAGAGAAAGCCTAGAATTTGTCTTGCCCCACATCAAACACGGGATCGAGATACTGCGTGGCAGCGCATCTGAATGTGGCAGGGGTTAGGTGGTGCAGGACTATTTTCCCATTGTGTCAGCTAAATAGCAAAATAAGCTTTAAAGCACTTAGTCATATAGTTAGCAATTGAAGTCTGGCCCTTTGCCCTCTTTAGCAAAGAGGGTGGCCCGCAGGCCGGGTGATTTGTCCGCGGCGCAGTTAATGATTGCAGTATTTCATGGATTTTTGCATACTACCGTTGCGGATGTGGTCTGCACGTGCTATACTGCGATTGTTTACAAAAAAGGTAAGTGTATAGGGGTGCTAATAATGATTAAGAAACTTTCCTACATTCTTTTGGTATGCGTCGTCTGCGCGGTACTGCTGGCTGGTTGCAAGAAAACTACACCCGAATCGCCGGAAGCGCCAGCGTCCGATACGACTCTGACGGATACGCCCTTGCAGATAGAACCAACAGTAGGCGCGCCGCCGGCGGATGCAACCGAGCCATCGACGCTGATAATAGGCAAGATAATCCTTGCATCTACTACTAGCGCTGAAGACTCCGGTTTGCTCGCTTTCATACTGCCCGAGTTCACCGCCGAAACCGGCTGGGATGTGGAGGTCGTCTCTGTTGGCGACGACACCGCACTTCAGATGGGCAGGGATGGAGAAGCCGACGTCTTGTTGCTACACTCCAGGCAGGATGAGGACAAGTTTGTTGAAGACGGCTACGCCGCCCGCCGTTACGACGTCATGCGCAACGACTTTGTCGTCGTCGGTCCTGACGACGGTTCGATCGCTTACAACAACGACATAAAGAAAACCTTAAAAGCAATCAACGATGAAGGCCTTGGTTTTGTCGCTATGGAAAGCGGTTCCGGCACCCATAAAAAAGAAATGTCCATTTGGAACTCAATTGACATCGACCCTGAGGGCAACGCCCTGTATTTGAGCATAGGGCAAGGGATGGGCGCCACTTTGAGGATAACAAAAGAACTGAACATATATACGCTCTCTGACCGCGCAACATGGCTCAGTTTTTCTGAAAAAGGCAATCTCTCTATTATCTGCGAGGGCGATCCGGAATTAGATAACCCGTACGGCTTGATCCCTGTATCCGCTTCTGTAAACGAACATGTCAACGCCGAAGGCGGACAAGCGTTCGCAGATTGGATCACAAGCACGGAAGGTAAGGAATACATTACAAAATTCGGCGCAGGAGAATATGATCAGCCATTGTTTATACCTGCTGATTAAATGTTAATAATCCATGCAATCGTCGTCAAAACATCCACCGCTGTAGGGGCAGACCTGTGTGTCTGCCCTGGTGAACACACGCGAAACGTTCAGGAGGTAGGAGGGCAAATGATAGGTTCGCAACCATTGCGCAGGAAATATGCAGGAGGGCAAACGATAGGTTCGCCCCTACAAAACAACCACGCAGGAACCATACGATAGGGCAAATGATAGGTTTGCACCTACAAAATAACCGTGCGGGAAACATGCAGGAGGGCGAACACATAGGTTCGCCCCTACAGAACAACCACGCAGGAACCATACGATAGG
>JGI24702J35022_10001566_pt1 | contig 14191 bp, 5 predicted proteins | sample TergutTh196P4_FD_35022 | JGI IMG/M metagenome (IMG submission 35022)
AATCTTTATAAACGGCGTTAGTTTCGTTTTTGCCCAACAATTCCAATCGGTTTTTTGCCCCTTTGAAAGTTTGTATGGCATCGTAAAACTGTTTATCCGAAACGCCTACTGCATGGCACGCCAAACGCGCCGCATTGATATTAGTAAGATTGTGTTTTCCAAAAATTAACAACGGAACTTCTTCATCCGTAGTTTGCAAAAAAGTAATTCCATTCTCAATACGATGCGAATGAACATCATAACCCTCTTTTTTCGCTTTAATATTTGCCGTATCACTCATCTCTTTTAATACCGCATCATCTTTGCAAAATATATAGGTTCCATTTTCGGGAACCATCTCTGCAAAAATTTTAAATTGCTCTACATAAAACTCAAAAGTGGGAAACACATTGATATGATCCCATGCAATTCCGCTCACAATGCCGATAGTGGGCTGATAAACGTGAAACTTTGGACGTCTATCAATCGGTGATGTCAAATATTCATCCCCTTCAATGACCATAATTTCGGCATCGTCGCTCAATTTTACCATCACTTCAAAGCCTTCTAATTGAGCACCAACCATATAATCGCAGTTTATTTTCAGATGTTGCAATACATGGATAATCATAGCGGTAATAGTGGTTTTGCCGTGACTTCCCCCTACAACAATACGAATTTTATTTTTACTCTGTTCATATAAAAATTCAGGATAAGAATAGATTTTGATATTCAGTTCTTTTGCTTTTATTAATTCGGGATTATCTTCTCTGGCGTGCATTCCCAAAATAACGGCATCTAAATCATTGGTTATCTTTTCAGGAAACCAACCGATAGTTTGGGGCAAAATTCCTACTTTATTCAAACGGCTTTTAGCGGGTTCGAAAATTTCATCGTCAGAGCCTGAAATTTGGTATCCTTTGTGGTGCAGTGCCAGCGCAAGATTGTGCATGGCACTGCCTCCGATAGCGATAAAATGGATCTTCATTGTTTTGGATTTTGAATTGCGAAAGTAGATTTTTTTCTCTTTTTTTTATTTTTGCCAAAAATTAATATATGAAAAATTTTTATAAACTTCTATTCTTTTTTCTCTCTTCATTTTTTCTTGCGGCATCGTGTACCAAAGAGAAACAGGGAAACATTGAAATTAATTTTACCCATACCGTTGATGGCGAACCTGTTATTTTTAATGAACTCATATATACCAACGCTGCCGGAAACGAATATCAAATAAACGAAATCAAATATTTTATTTCAAAAATCTATCTTATTGATGATGTCGGCAATTTTGTAATTATTACGAAAGATGATGGTATTCATTATGTAGATTGCAGTTTACCAAACACATTAAGTTGGAAAATCTGCAACATTCCTATTCATCATTATACCGGTTTCTCTTTTGTTTTTGGTTTGGATGAAACGGATAATATAAGTACCCGTTTTGAAAACCCTCCGGAGTGTAACTTTTCTTGGCCCAATCATTTGGGAGGAGGTTATCACTATATGCAAATCAACGGAAAGTTTATCAATAAAGAGGAGAATCTTCAAAATATGAATATCCACACCGGCATTGGACAAATTTATAATGAAAATAATGAAGTAACACAATTTGTGCATAATTATTTCACTGTAAATCTGCCGGTTAATTTTAATGTAGAGTTCAATCAAACTACCACTATAACTCTAAATATGGAGATTCAGCGTTGGTTTGACACCCCCAACATCTATAATTTTGATGATTTTGGAACGGGTATTATGCAAAACCAAAATGCACAAAAATTATTAAAAGAAAATGGAATGAACGTTTTTTTAATTAGTGAATAATTTTTTATAAAACCATTCCTCATTTCCGTATCAATTTTTCTTCCAAGTTTGCAGTTTTATAAGCAAACCATGCTAAAATGATGGCATTATGTCGAATATTGTCGGGAACTAATCGGTCGGAAAAGTCTGTAACCTTATGCGAACCTCTTCCCCACTCCAACGGATCTTGAATAAATTGAAATGCGGGAATCCCCACCTCGTCAAACGGAATATGGTCGGTACTGGTGTAATAGCGATGAATAACCGTAGTAAAACCGAGATGATGCCAAGGCTGCGCCCATTCTTTGAAGAGTGGTTCTAACGCCAAATTTTGCTGTGTAGATATGCCTCTGAATTTTCCCGGTCCATAATCGGCATTATAATAAGCAGAAATTTTATCATACTCGTTCAATGGGTTGCCATCTTTATCTTTAACATATTTCTCCACATATCCGCTTGAACCGTGTAAGCCCACTTCTTCGCCGTTCCACAAAATCATTCTGATCGTTCTTTTTGGTTTAATATTCAAAGATTTCAAAATTCGCATGGCTTCTAACACTCCAACACAATTAGTTACATCATCTCCCGCGCCATTGTTCATCTGGTAGCCATCTAAATGCGCACCAATGATTACCAATTCATCTTTCAATTTTGGGTCTGTGCCTTTAATTTCTCCAACTACAATATAAATATTCTCATCATTCAAAAATTCCACTTCAATTTCTACATCCAATCTCACTTCTTCGCCGTTTTCAATCAATCGTTGCATTAAGCCGTGGTGTTCACAAGTAATGTTTATTTCGCATGGCGAAACGTCATCACACATACAATATGGATGGAAAGAGAGCATCGGGTTGTTAAAATCTCCCGTTTCATGAATAATTACTGCGGCTTTTTCCTGTTGTAAAAAATAGAGAATATCTTGATAGGATAATTTTTTGTTTTCAAAAGGTTTTTGAGTTTTTTTTGTAGGTTGAGATAAAATCTGCGGAAGGGGCAGATATTCCATCTCTTTTAATTGTTCATCGGTATAAATGGTGGCTAACGGGTTGAAATTGATTTTATACTGCATAACATCGGGCATGAGTACTATTTTTCCGGTATAAAATCCTTTCAAATTTTCTAATTCTTCTACTGAAGTTGCAGAAAAGTAATACACTTTATCTGAAATAAGTCCGTTTGTACCGTCAGTCCACGCCACAGGAGCGGGAAAAAAGTGCATATAGTAGGGCGCAGTCATTGCCATATATGCTTTTTTGAGTTCCCAGCCGCCTCTATCCCAAGTTTTTGCTTTTTCAATACGCACATTTTCAAGCCCTAACTTTTGCATTTCTAACATGGCAATACTATCGGCACGCAAGATTCCTCTCGATCCGGTAAGTTTTGGTCCTGCTTTGTCGCAAAGCAGATACAAATACTCATCCACTTTCGAGTTTTTTAGTTCTTCCAATTTTATTTGGTTAGCAATTTTTAGATCGTTATCAAAAATAGAAATTGTGTTTTTTTGTGCTGTTAATGAAAGTATTACAATCATTAATAAATGTAATAAGAGAAATTTTTTCATACAAAAATATTTAGGCGAAAATAAAAAAAAACGGCTGTTTTTCAACAGCCGTTCATAATTTTTCATGGGCTATATTAGCCTTTTCAATTATTTGTGATCAATAATAAGTTTACGTGTAATAACCACATCTTTTGATATAATATTTACGAAATAGAACCCTGGTTTCAAATCAGAAATATTAATTTGAACCTCTTCTTTTGCAATATTAATTTGTTTGTCCATCAAAAGCGAACCTGTAACATTTACAATTCTAAGTTGAGCAGCACCTTCCACGTTTTCAAATTTAATATTAATATTATCTGTGGCAGGATTTGGATAAATAGTGGCAGAAGCCGTATTGTTATCTACAATATTATTACTTTCATCATTGTCATTATTATCGGATCCATCTTTTCCGGGTTCTTCATTTTCAAGAACTACGATTTTCATAGTTTTAGCACCTAATACCACGTTTTCGTAAGTCAAGTATGGACTGACATCATAGAATCCCCAACCGCCAATTATAGAAGGTCCACAATAAGTCCCGTTATGAATATTGCCATAATAAGGGAAGAGAGGGGGATCTGGAATATGGGTTACTAATTCATAATCAATGGTGTAAGTACCCGGTTGTGTTAAACCGGAGATTGTAACCGTAATTTGTCTTTCATCAAAAAATCCTAGTGTAAAGAAATTATAGCTTTGAGTAGCGTTGGGATGAGTCCATCCTGTATTTACTCCTTCACCTTCGAATGGGAAATGTCCTTCAGAAGCGGCAAATTGATACTCACGACTAACGTAACACTCAGGCATTGGAGTTAAATAGTGAATGGTACCATTAACACCATTGAGTAGATATTGACTCATAGAGCCAATCAGTTCTCTATCTTCACTTCCAGGTGCTTGATAATAGTATTTATAGTCAACTGATAAGTGCATAGCTTTATCGTTTTCACAAACATCAGATACCTTAAAATAGTGTTTAAATTCTGTATTTATATTCGCTTGCATTTCACTATCATTAGGATCATAGTCTGGGGTATCTTCTGAATTTTCATATACATAGAACAATGGATAATCATTATTATTAATTAATTCAGAAGAGCCGGAGAAGTAATCACAATCATCCGGATCGGGCAGATCTAATTGGGCAATAAAATAAAGGAAACTATAGGATCCTGAATATTGGAAATCGTGTTCTAATTCTGATACATTTTCATCATTTGTAAAAGTTAATACTAATTGAGGAACACCATTTTCGTCATCACTATACCCATTAATTGTAATAATACCTTCGTATGTAGGAGGATATATTTTCACTTCAACATGAATATCAGGATTTTTACATTCTTTCACTGCTGATATTGTAATACTGTCTATATTAGCCCAGTATGAAATAATAATTTCAGCATCTTTTTCACATCCCACTGCGTCTGTTACGGTAACGGTGTAAGTACCGGGTTCAAGATTATCTATGGTAGCGGTTTCTTCACCATTGCTCCACGAGTATAAATAGTAGGGTGCTTCCTCTTCGTCAAACCATGGATTTCCGCCGGAAACAACAGCCGTTGCTTCTCCTGTTGTACCCAAACATATATTTTCATTACCGTTGATATTAACTGTAAGTTCATTGTAAGATTCAATTTCAACTTCGTCAGTATCGGTGCATCCGTTAGCATCGGTGATGGTAACTGTGTAAGTACCGGGTGTAAGATTTCCTACGGTAGCGGTAGTTGCTTCATTACTCCATAAGTATAGATAAAAAGGTTCACCTTCTTCACCAATAAATGGTGTGCCTCCTGTGGGGATAGCGGTTACGGTAGCGGTTTCGCTCGTACATGAAATATAAGTATCAATATTAATGCTTACCACTAAGGTATCAGGTTGTTCACCAATAACTATGGTAAGGTCATATTCGCAACCGTGTGCATCAATAACAGTATGGGTATGACTTCCATAAGAATATTCGAAGTTGCCTACGGTTTCTTCGTTATAGGGCGGAGTTCCGCCATTGGCAGAAACTAATACGGTAGCATCTCCTCCATAACAAGCAATGGGTGTGGTAATTTGATAGCCGGCAGTTAATGGGTTTTCTGGTCCATCCACTACAATATCTGCCTCAAATTTTTCACAATCATTAAAGTCTTTAACATAAACAGTGTAAGTACCTTGCTCAAGCTGAGTAAATGTATTGTTAGTTTGCCATTGGCCGCCCAAAGAATATTTTAAAGGAGGAGTTCCGCCGGTAGCGATAATGGTTATTGATCCGCCGTCTTCATCTCCGTAACATACTTGATCGTTAACTACAACATCACCAATTACTAATTCTTCGGGTTGTTCGTCAATTACAATTAGCATTGGATATTCGCAACCTTTGGCATCGGTTACGATATGCAAAACACCTGCTTCTCCGGTATAAGGAAATTTAATATTACCTGTGCCTTCGTAAGGGGCAATTCCACCCGTAGCAGAAATATTTACAATAGCACTGTCGCCAAAACAAAGAATAGGAATTCTATCATTCTCTTGTGCAAGTAATGGAGCGGTAGGACCATCCACATATACTTCATTATCTTCGGCGGGGCAGTTGTTAGCATCTTTAACTTTTACCTTGTAGGTTCCTGCTTGAACATTAAATTCTTCGGTTCCTATTAATTGATTGCTACTTGTCCAATCTTGAACCATAACCCAATCTAAAACTTCAGTATCAGTATCATAGAGATGATATTGGTATTCATAATTAGGGGTTCCACCGCTAACATACACCGTAATGGTTCCATAAGGTTCGTCGTAACATATTACGGGAGTAGTTACAATTGAGTCAATGGCTATTCTAGCACCTACTTCAACTACAACAGGCTCTGCTTCACATTCATTCGCATCTGTAATATCAATAGTGTAGATTCCTGCCTCTACTGTAAAAATATTTTCTTCTTGCCAAGTATCACCACCATCTATAGAATAATAATAGGGTTCAGTTCCACCGTTAGCGACAATAGTAATCGTTCCGTCCTCATCGTTGAAACATGGAGAGGTGGTGGTAGTATATTCTTCATCAATTTCTAATAGATTGGGTTCTGTAATGGTTACTTGTTTAAATGCCGGTTTACATTTATTAGAATCTATAACTCCAACAATATAGGATCCCGGTTCTAAATTGATTGCGATAGCATTAGTAATCCAAGATTCGCCGCCATTAAAAGTATATTCATAAGGAGGAGTTCCACCTTCAACTGCAGTAATTTCAATAATACCATCGGTTTCTCCAAAACATGTTGCATTAGTTTTTTCATAATCAAATGTTGGAGCATCGCCGTAAATTACTTCTACTGAGCCATCTAATGAGGAAAAACAAGAAAGTTCATTGAGAGTATAAGTAACGATTACACTAAATTCTCTACTTGCAGTATCAATATAAGTCCAATTTGCTGTTGAGTCGGTTGACCATAAATATGTAATAACATAATTTTCCAAAAGTTCATCTTCAGGTAATACTACTTCAGCAATAGTAGATCCACCATTTTCACAAATTTTGTCATCTTCTAATTCAATATCAAATACCGGGGTTGGAACAGCATATACCATTAAAGAAACTTCGGGAGATACACAACCGGTATTATCGTTGGTTGCGGTAGCGGTAACCAAATAATGACCTGCGGTTTCAATAGTGGCTTCGTTTTCGCCGGTTTGGATTATTCCTTCAGGAAAATCGTAAGTATATGTGTAGGTAGTTTCTGTTTCTTCATTATATATATACATATCTATATTAATAGCAGTTTCTTCACTAAAGCAAAGATATAAATCTTCAGTAGATTCTTCTAATAATAATTCTGCTCGGGGAAGCGGTAATAAGGTAAGGGTAATATTATCACTTGCCTCGCAACCATTATGATCAGTTACTGTTACTCTATATTTAGGATATTGTGCAACGAATCTATCTTCAGGTTCGGTAGTAGGATTAGCTGTAATAGGATTTTCTCCTGTTATCGTTGTCATACCGTAATCGCAAGCATCGCAATTTTCAACCCATGTCCATACATATTCATAAACTGCTGTTCCATTTGCGGGAATTGCTTCCAACTCGAAAGTATTTTCATCTGTATTACATTGTTCTTCACGATCAGCAACAATACTTACGGATAATGGTGTGGGGCAGTTGAAATAAATATAGAAAAGATTTGAATTTCCGCAAAGGTCGGTGGCTTCTACTGCATATTCTACTACACTAAAATAGCCGCAATTCACTTTAGATCCAACAGGCACTTCAATATCCCATTCGAGTGTTTCTGGATCTTGTTTTACTACTCTTACTGCAATTTGATTTGTTGGAGTGCAGTTGTCGTAAATTTCTAAAGAACCTAATAATGAATTAAATGTATCTTCAGTATAGATTGGCACACAAACTTCATCTTCAAATGTTCCCCAATAAGTTTGCACATGTACGGGGTATGTATCTATTGATTCATTGTGGCTGAGCGGTTTATTATTATCATGAATGGTAATTGTTTGTTCAATCGTATTTACTTTTCCACACCAAGTAGTAACGGTCCAAGTACGTGTAAAGGAACCTTCGCAATACTCTGTTTCATATTCAATTTCAGAATCTTCATAAGTTTTAGTAATATGTTCTGCATCATAACTGCATCCACCTATAATATCCGGATAACCTGTCCTTTCAGGTGTGCGGTCAAAATCTGCGCAAGACTCACCATCTGTGTTGATATAAGCAGGGTCAATGTGAAGTTCCGGAGTATTTTCCTGTATAGTAATGATTGCTTCTGCTGAGGCAGTACAGCCACTGTAGTTATCAGTAACAGTAACGGTTAAATTAAATTCAGCGTCGCAAACTCCGGAAACTTCAATACATCCTTCTTCTTCATAATTTCCTGTTCCCCATTCGTATGAAACTCCATCTTCGTATTGGTTGGTTACCTCAACGGTTTGGCAGTAGTTGTAAGCATCTTCTGCGGGGCAGGTGATATCGTTTTGTAGAGAAGCATGTAATTGTTTATTAATTTTCACTACTACGCGGGCGCGTTCTCCTTCGCAACTATGGTCATAATCTTCAAAGTAAACTTCAGATGCTACATAGTAAACAACCATATCATCTTCTTCAAGGTCGCTTATATCTGCCGGATATGGATTACCGGTATAAATAGGAGTTACTGCATCAATAGCATCATACCAATTGAAAGCGAAGTTGTAATCATCTTCGTAGGGGTCAGATGCTAAAAGTTCAACTTCTTCTCTAACTCCGCAGAGGGCAATACTGTCTTCTATGATTGGTTTTTGGGGTTCGGGCAACCAAACAAAGGTAAGCATAACTATATTATCTATATAATCAACGCAATCATAATCTTCATTATAAACAGGCATTCCTACCGGTCCCATAACATAAGGGGGATCGGGAATGATGGGAGGTTCGGGGGCATTAAACTGTTGTAGTTCACCTGCAATCATTTTTTCGATTGTTTCTCCTGAGCAAACGATTTCAGAATCTTCCGATTCGGTATAGGTGGGTTCTTCCAACCAGAAGTATCCAAGTTCGCATCCTACGGTAGCACCATGTCCACCCATATAATCATGTTGATTTTCGCCAATATAGTACTCTTGAAAATCTGTTCCGCCTTTACGTTCCATTAATTTAAAAAGAATTTGCACAGTTTCGGTAGAGTATCTTGTAATTTTTAAGCGGAGGTATCCATTTTCGCAAGCCCATTGTAAAAAGTCGGCATAGAAATAATTATACCAACTGGTTTGATTTCCGTAAGGGTTAAAGTATCCTTGCAGTGCACCGTTACCATTAGACATGTGTCCATCAATTTGGCCGGGGAAGTCGGTTTTTACTGCACGTTTCACGCCATCAACCGTAGTGAACAAGGTAGCGGCATCAAGTCCCACACCTGACAAAAGCGGACCACTGCCTTGAAAACCGTAGTTGTTAATAAGTGGGAAATTCCACTCTATTTCTACGTTCATTCGATTGGCGAGTTGGGTAGGGGTTGCATTCAAGGGTTTGTCCCAAGGCTGCCCATTCAAGAGAACTTCCCAATCGATAGAGAGTTTGGTTTTTGCATCTACATTTAAACAAGCAGGGGCAAATTTGAAATAATAATATTCCACTACACCTGTGTTTTTGTCCTCTCCGCTGGCTTTGATAGGATTTAAATTGAATTTTAATCCGCCCAATGCCCAATCTTCATCCGCAAACAAGGAGAGAACTTGGCTTTCTTCCTGTTCGAGCCAAATACAGCAACCATCGCCGGGTTTTAGATTGTGATCAAATTCCGGATTACAATCTTGTGCGTTTACGGTGTTTGAAAACATGGTAAACATTGCACAAAGAAAACTAAAAAATAAAAACTTTTTCATAAGATAAAATGTTTTAATTAATACTATTTTGATTTATTTTTTTAAGATTTTTTTTATATAAAATGAGGATTTTAATAGGTTATTGAAAAAAAATGGATGAAAAAAGCGTAAAAAAAATAAGAATTTTACGAATTTAGTTGAAGTAACTGTTTCAAAAAATAGATGTTTTTTCATATATTATTACACCTTTTTAATTTGGTTATTAAATGATTACAAACAATGAATGAGGTTCTATATAGAATACTTCAATTCATTATTTTTTATCACGCAAATATACATATATATTAATACGATTTTTTATTTGGCTAAAAAAAAATATTAATAATTCTCTGTTGATAAATAATTGATAAAAACGTGCATTTTTGCGGACATGAAATTTGAACTTCATTCTCAGTTTACTCCTGCCGGTGATCAGCCCGAAGCGATTCGGGAATTGGTTGAGGGATTACATCGTGGCGATGAAGCACAAACCTTGCTGGGCGTAACCGGTTCGGGCAAAACTTTTACAATTGCCAATGTTTTGCAAGAGGTGCAAAGACCGGCATTGGTGCTTAGCCATAATAAAACTTTGGCTGCACAACTCTACAGCGAGTTTAAACAGTTCTTCCCAAAAAACGCAGTGGAATATTATGTTTCTTATTACGATTATTATCAACCCGAAGCGTACATCCCCAGCACGAATACTTACATTGAAAAAGATTTAGCCATTAACGAGGAGATTGATAAAATGCGATTAAAAACTGTTTCTTCGTTGTTGTCTTCTCGACGTGATATTATTGTAGTTGCATCTGTTTCTTGCATTTATGGAATCGGGAATCCTGAAGATTTTGCCAAAAATATAATACAATTAAAGCAAGGAATGATTATCAGTAGAGAACAGTTTTTATATGCGTTGGTCAATAGTTTGTATTCAAGAACAGAATTAACATTAGAACCTTCAAAATTTAGAATAAAAGGAGATACGATAGATGTTTTTCCTCCCTATAACGAAACCGCTTTTCGCATAGTTTTTTTTGATAATGAGGTTGAACAAATTTATGAAATAGATGCAGCAACAGGCGAAAAAATTGGCAATTTAGAGCAACTTACCATTTATCCTGCCAATCTTTTTGTTACCACACAAGAGGCTATGAATGAAGGGATTTGGCAAATTAAGTTGGATTTGGGAAATCAAATTGAATACTTAAAATCTATAGGAAAACATTTGGAAGCGAAAAGATTAGATGACCGAGTAACCTACGATGTGGAGATGATGAAAGAGGTGGGGTATTGTTCAGGCATTGAAAACTACTCTCGATATTTTGATAAACGTAATCCGGGTGAACGTCCATTCTGTATTTTAGATTTTTTTCCTGATGATTTTATTTTGATAGTGGATGAAAGCCATGTGAGTGTGTCGCAAGTTGGTGCTATGTATGGCGGCGACCGTTCGCGCAAAATGAATTTGGTAGAATACGGATTCAGGCTGCCCGCAGCCATGGATAACCGTCCGCTGAAATTTTATGAGTTTGAACAGCTTATCGGGCAAACCATCTTTGTGAGTGCTACACCTGCAAATTACGAGTTAGAAAAAAGCAACGGCATTATTGTTGAGCAGATTGTGCGCCCAACAGGACTTTTAGACCCGCCCATTGAGGTGCGCCCTGCCGACAACCAAGTGGATGATTTGTTGGATGAAATTGATAAAACCGTGGGACGTGGCGAAAGAGTTTTAGTTACTACCTTAACCAAAAAAATGGCAGAAGAACTAACCGGATATCTTATTCGCATTGGCATTAGAACACAATATATTCATTCTGATGTTGAAACATTAGAACGTATTGAAATTCTGAAAGATTTGCGCTCAGGTTCGATTGATGTATTGGTAGGGGTTAATTTGCTTCGAGAAGGATTGGATTTGCCCGAAGTTTCATTAGTAGCCATTATGGATGCCGACAAAGAGGGATTTTTGCGCAACGAACGGTCGCTTACTCAAACTTCCGGCAGAGCAGCAAGACATATTAATGGACGAGTGATTTTTTATGCTAACAAAATTACCAAATCCATGCAGGCAACTATTGACGAAACCAACAGAAGAAGAAACAAACAAACGGCGTATAATCTCGAACATAACATTACCCCACAAACTGTAAGAAAAAACGAAACTTTAACTTCGCTTTCCGAAAGTGCAACACCAATCCAATACGGTTTCAAAGGAACTATGGATCCGGTGGCGGCAGAAGAAAAACCGCTTCAGATGTTAAACAAAGAACAATTACAAAAAAACCTGAAACTATTGCGCAAACAATTAGAGATTGCAGTTAAAAATCTTGAATTTATGGTAGCGGCAGAGATTAGAAATAAAATATTAGAAACAGAGAAAAGAATAAAAATGATTTAGTTACAAAATTAATGTATAACAAATATGAACTTTTCTGACAATGACTTACAAATATTAATTGAAAACAAAGATTGTGAGAAGGAACTGTTTTCTCAAGCAGACCAAATTCGCAGGCAGTATTACGGAATTGATGTATATATTAGAGGATTAATTGAATTAACTAATTATTGCAAAAATAATTGTTATTACTGTGGAATAAGAAGAGAAAACAAAAATGTTGAACGCTACCGACTGAATAAAGAAGATATTCTGTCTTGTTGCGCGCAGGGATATGCACTTGGTTTTCGGACTTTTGTGTTGCAGGGCGGAGAAGATGCGTTTTATTCTGATGAATTTTTGGTGAGAATTGTTTCCGAAATTAAGAATCTTTATCCTGATTGTGCGGTTACTTTATCGCTGGGAGAAAAAACGTACGACAGTTATAAATCTCTTTTTGATGCCGGTGCCAACCGTTATTTACTTCGGCATGAAACGGCGAATATTGAACATTACCATTTGTTACATCCTGATAAAATGAATCTTGAAAAACGTAAAAAATGTTTATGGGATTTAAAAAGAATTGGTTATCAGGTTGGTTCGGGGTTTATGGTGGGTTCTCCCTTTCAAACTACGGAACATATTATTGAAGATTTACGTTTTTTAGAAGAATTACAACCCGATATGATAGGGATAGGTCCTTTTATTTCTCATAAAAACACTCCTTTCTGCAATTACAAAAACGGTGATTTTCACAAATGCTTAAGATTGATTGCGATTCTGCGTTTGATGTTTCCGCACGCATTAATTCCTGCTACCACAGCGTTAGGAACGATTGATAAAGATGGGCGCGAGATGGGATTGACTGTGGGCGCAAACGTAGTGATGCCCAATCTTTCCCCAATCCAATTCAGAAAAAAATATGAATTGTACAACGACAAAATTTGCACCAATGAAGAAGCCGCCGAAAGTATTAACAAACTGAAAAAAAGAGTTTTCGCAGCAGGGTATAACATCGTTACGGATATTGGAAATGTGAAAAAGGCAGAAAGCCTCATTTAAGTAGTTCAATCCTAAGCATATTCAGTGCTGCCATGGCGGCGCGTTTGATGATGACCTCCCGTCCGCCGTTTTTACCAAACAGAAACTTTTGTGTAGTTACTTTGGTGGGTGTTGCCACTGCAATCCATACCAATCCAATCGGTTTATCTTCTGTGCCTCCGCTTGGACCTGCGATGCCCGAAGTGGCTATGGCGTAGTCGGTTTCAAACAAACTCATGGCGTTGAGTGCCATATCGGTAACCACCATCTCGCTTACTGCACCATATTTTTTCAGATTTGTTGCTCTTACATTAAGAATATCACGTTTTACTTCATTTGAATAGGAAATAATGGAACCTTCAAAAAATTGAGAACTTCCGGGCAAAGAAGTTAAAAGATGGGAGATATAACCGCCGGTACAACTCTCTGCAACGGTCAATTTTTTCCCTTGTTTTTTCAAAATATTAGAAACAACCTCTACTAACGATTCGCCTTCGGTGGAAACCAAATAGGGACGAATTATTTCTAATAATGCAGGAAGTTGTTTTTCAATTAATTGGTTGGCAGTATTTGCATCATCTGCGCGAGCAGTTAGCCGCAACAAAACTTGTCCGGGCGATGGCAAATAAGCCAATGAAAGATCTTTTGGCAGTGCGTTTTCCCATTTTTCAATCTTTTGCGCCAACATACTTTCGCCAATACCGGAAGTAAGAATATTTTTGTGTACAACAGTATGAGCACCTTTGTATTTTTCTTTCAATAAAGGGATTACCGATTCGGTTAAAATTGCCTGCATTTCAAAAGGCACGCCTTGCAGTGCGATTAACGTTTTGCCGTTTTTCTCTATCCACAGTCCGGGAGCTGTGCCGTTTTTGTTGGTCAGTGCAATGGCACCCACCGGAATTTCTGCCTGTTTTTTGTTCACTTCGTCTATCTCTTCCCACCCTCTTTCTTTAAACATCCGAATCAAATCTTTCAGAGTTTGTTTATCTTCTACAAACCCTGTTTCAAAATATTGGGCGATTACATTTTTGGTCATATCATCTTTGGTAGGACCGAGCCCGCCGGTAGTGATAATCCAGTCGGTTTCTTTAAAA
>JGI24702J35022_10001567_pt1 | contig 14188 bp, 13 predicted proteins | sample TergutTh196P4_FD_35022 | JGI IMG/M metagenome (IMG submission 35022)
AGGTTCGGGCGGCGGTGTTGGTGCGGGCTGAGGTATAGGGATAGGCTGGGGTGCAGGCTGAGGTGCGGGTACGGGCTGCGGCACAGGGACAGGCGGAGGAGCGGCTGCAAAAGTACCATCGGGAATCAGCATCCGGGCAAGCTCAGTCATCATTGGTATGCCATCACCTATGGTTCTGTATAGCCGGGAACCTGTTGCCACAGTGTTGCCGTTTTCAACATTGATTATTGATGCTGAGAACATTTTCGCTGCGCCAACGCTATAAACTTCAGTATTCAGAATAAACCTGGCATTTACAGCCCAGCCCATGGCTCTGGCGCCTTCCTCGGTGGTATAATAACCACTGGTTCGGTATTCCAAATCCCTTTTTGCCTGCTGGATCGTTGTGGTTCTTGGCAATATTACATATTTTCCGGATTTATCAATCTCAATAGCAAGTATTTGAGCCAGGGTATCTACTTCCTGTACACTGGCAACGTCTTTGGCAACATCCGAGGTTGCCACAGCCAGCTTGGGTACTCCTGTTGAGCTAAGCCGGGATGCGTCTATGATGGTTCTTGCCATTTCTGGCAGCAGAGACGTTACTTCATCCAGTCTGCGGTACTCCTGATATGATCCTGCCAGAAGCTCAAAGGTTTCAACATTTATGACATTGGCAATGATCAGGCTTCTGTCTCCCAGATACCGGATATAACCGGCGACTACGAAATCCGCGTTGAGCATGCGGCCAATTCGGGCTATATAATCCGAATCGGGATAACTTGACATCTGGAAATTCTGATCCATCACCATGGCTGTGGCAGCATTGGTCATGGGAACTACAGTAAATGCTCCCCTGATATCGTTCTGAAACGAAAGGAGAGTAGTAATTGTCTCACCATCCCTTGACGGGCCGCCTATAAACGGAAGGATTCCAAGCCGTGGTTTTACCTGTCCAAAAACTGTAAAACAGCAGGTCAGAAGAAGTATAAAGGCAAATAGTTTCTTAAGCATTATTACTCCTTAAAAGTACCCCTAAATTTCATGTGTATATTATTTATATTATCGTAAAATTCATTAAATAAATGGAGCTGTTTTGGAGTTTTCGGAAAAATCTGCAAGCAGAAAAGCCGGGTTATATTTGTGTTATGATCAACCCGACAATAATTCCAAACAATGTTATTATGGACGCTGTCCGGTTTGCGGTCATGACTATGGATTGGGGTATTATTTCACCAAAGACAACGTAAAGCATCGCTCCGCCTGCTGCCGAAAGCGAAATGGCAACTGCAAAGTCCGAAATATTCCCAAGCAGAACACCAAATATTCCGCCCAAAAGTGTCGGCGCTCCCGACAGAGCTGTCAGAAATACTACTCTCCATCTGTTTATTCCGCCGGCCAAAAGGGGTGACGCAATGGCCATTCCCTCCGGGATATTGTGCAATGCTATCATTATTGCCAAAAGCAGACCCATGTTAAAGTTATGGCTGCCTCCAGCGCCTATAGCTAATCCCTCCGGGATATTATGAAGCCCTATAGCTATTAGAATCAGGATTCCGGAACGAATCATTTTTGTATTATTTTTGATAATATGCGTTTCGTGATAGAGTTCTTCGGGAGTGTGATGTACCTTTAGGTTTTCGCTCTTTGATATGGTTATTTTATCAACAATACGGTTCAGTATCATTATAACAATAATACCCAGTACCAGGCCGGATAAACAAACAGCGGCATTGACAAGCAAAAGTGTTTCTGGAACCAGACCGAAGCAGACTATACTCACCATTACCCCTGCTGCGAATGACAGCATCCAGCAGGTCATGGTTCCCGATGGTTTTTTCAACAGAACTGCGGAAGTCAGACCGCCAAGTCCTGTTCCGATAATTCCGGCAACTGCGCTAAATATAAACATTTCTGTCATATTTATTCCCCTTTTGTTAGATTAATATAACAATTTATTTATGTCAATATGTCATTTCGGTAAGATGTTATTTTAGGCATCATGTATGGCATAAAAGCAGCTCCTGTGTTTGCCCGGAAACAATTATGTGTTAAGATAAATTTAACCTTTGTCCATATTAATGAAGGAGAAAATATGCTTGTTCAAAAACTGCACGATAACTGGAAAATGAGAAAACTGGCCGGAATCAGCGCCGGAAATACCGCTCCCAAAAAACAGCGGCAGGCTTCCCTCACGCCGGGCGAATGGTTTCCCGCAAAGGTTCCGGGCTCAGTCTACAGTGATCTGTTGATTAATAAAAAGATGCAGGATCCCTATTGGCGGGACAATGAGGATAAGGCATTTGCCCTTCTTGAAAACGATTTTGAATACGCCTGTGAATTCCCTGTGTCACAAAAGCTCCTTGGTATGGACAGGGTTCTGCTCCGCTGTGACGGACTTGATACATTGGCAGAGCTCTGTCTCAACGGCGCATTTATTGGAAGCGCCAACAACATGCACAGGATCTGGGAATTCGATGTAAAAAAACACCTTAACAAAGAAAAGAATAAACTGCAGATTTTGTTCCGCTCTCCCATTAATTTTGTGGAGGAGGCTAATAAAAAGATAAAAGCTGATGGCTCCCCGGACGCGCTGGAAGGCTTTCCCCATTTAAGAAAGGCTCACTGCATGTTCGGCTGGGACTGGGGTCCCAGGCTTCCCGACGCGGGAATCTGGCGGGACATAAAACTCATTGGTATCCATGTTGCACGTCTGGATAATGTATATGTAACACAGAAGCATTCCAAAGACAAAGTTGATTTAAACTTCCGTGTACAGGTGGATGCGGTTTTTTCTTCACAAAAAGATCTTGCTTCTCTTTCCTGGAAAGTTATTTTGACAGATCCCAAGGGCGATGCAAGGGAGTACGGTAATTCTCCAAAAAAGATTTCCATAGAAAAGCCTGAACTTTGGTGGCCCAATGGTTTCGGCGCCCAGCCGCTTTATGGGGTAGAAGTACAGCTCCTTTCTTCCAAGGGATCGATCCTTGACACATGGCAACGCCGTATCGGGCTCAGAACCATGACAATGCACAGACAAAAGGATAAGTGGGGCGAGAGTTTCGCCCATGAAGTTAACGGGGTACAGATCTTCGCAATGGGCGCTGATTATATTCCGGAGGACAATATTCTTTCACGGGTAAATCCCAAAAGGACAAGGAAACTCCTGGAACAATGCGTTGCTGCCAATTTCAATGCTGTAAGGGTTTGGGGCGGCGGTTATTATCCTGACGATTTCTTTTTTGACATCTGCGACGAACTTGGATTAATTGTGTGGCTTGATTTTATGTTTGCCTGTGCAGTCTATGAGCTCACCGGCGAGTTTGATAAAAACATCAGGGCGGAGCTGGCGGATAACATTAAGCGAATAAGGCATCACGCCTGCCTTGGTCTCTGGTGCGGCAACAACGAGATGGAATTGTTTGTTGATCAAATGACCTGGGTCAGTACCTTAAAACAAAAGGCTGATTACATAAAAATGTATGAGTATATTTTCCCCCAGATTCTTAAAGAACATGATCCCGAAACTTTCTACTGGCCCGCAAGTCCTTCGTCCGGGGGCAGCTTTGACGTGCCCAACGATCCCAACAGGGGTGATGTTCATTACTGGGAGGTATGGCACGGGAACAAGCCTTTCTCTGATTACCGCAACTACTATTTCCGCTATGCTTCGGAATTTGGTTTTCAGTCTTTCCCGTTCCTGAGAACAGTTGAGAGTTTTACGCTTCCGGAAGACCGGAATGTCTTTTCCTATGTAATGGAAAGGCATCAGCGGAACAACGCAGCCAACGGCAAAATAATGAACTATATGTACCAAACCTTCCTGTATCCCAACAATTTTGATACCCTGCTGTACGCGTCGCAGCTTCTCCAGGCGGAGGCGATAAAATACGGAGTGGAACATTTCCGCCGCAACCGGGGCCGCTGTATGGGCGCAATCTACTGGCAGCTCAACGATATATGGCCCGTGGCCTCCTGGTCTTCCATTGATTACTTTGGCCGCTGGAAAGCCCTGCACTATTACGCCAAACGCTTTTTCGCTTCCATTGCGATCTCCTGTCAGGAAGAAGGGCTTCTTACCCAGAACCCCAATGCCAACCATCAACCCAAAGTCAGGGCAGCCATGGAAAAAAGTTTCAGGCTATCGGTAACCAATGAGACCTTATCTGAAAGAAAGCTTGTGGTTCAATGGGAGATCCGTGACAGATTCGCCGTGGTACTGAAGGAAAAATCCCTGTCTGTACAAATCCCTGCCTTAAGTTCCCTGTGGCTTGATAAGGTAGAAGTCCCCGATATCGCCATGGACTATGAGTACTTAAGCTACCGCCTTCTTGATCCGGCGGAAAAAAAATCCGGAGAAATAATCTTTGAAGGCACAGTGATCTTTTCCCTTCCAAAGTTTTTTCACTGGGCCGACCCCAAACTCTCTTATACCATTGCGGACGACACCATTACCGTTAAGGCTGCCTCTTACGCAAAAAGCGTAGAGATTCAAAACCGGAATCAGGATCTTGTACTTTCCGACAATTACTTTGACATGAACGCCGGTGTAAAGAAGGTAAAAATTATCAGCGGAAAACCAGGAACCCTGCGGCTAAGGAGTGTGTGGGATATAAGGTAAAAGCAGAAAGTGTTTTATCACAGAAACATTGTTTCATAACTGCGAGTTGTTATAACAGCCTTTTACCGGATATACTCCAAAGAGGAGTGTATATATGCCCCTTAACTGCGGTATAGTCGGTCTTCCCAACGTGGGGAAAACCTCCATTTTTTCGGCCCTAAGTTCCGTCCCTGCGGAAACATCCAACTATCAGGTATTTAGCAAAAACGCAAATATCGGCATAGCGAATGTGCCGGATATCCGGTTATATCAACTAAGCGAAATCTTTAAACCCAAACGTACCATTCCGGCTACGGTGGAATTTATTGACATTGCGGGGCTGGTAAAGGGATCTTCCAGAGGGGAGGGACTTGGAAACCAGTTTCTTGCCCATATCCGGGAAGTGGGGCTGATTGTTCATGTGGTCCGCTGTTTTGATAATCCGGAAATTCTTCATGTGAGCGACAGGATAGATCCCAAATCGGATATTGAAACCATAAACATAGAACTGGCTCTGGCTGACCTGGAAACTCTGGCAAAACGGCGGGAACGCGCGGAACACGCCCTCAGGGTAAAAGGAAAACCGGAACAAAAAACCGCGGAAACCGTGCTTGCCGTACTGGACAAGATAGGCCCGGTTTTGGAAAACGGAGGGCCGGTCCGTTCTGCTGCGTTAAGCGACGAGGAAAAAGCTGCAATATACGACTGCCATTTTATCACCGCCAAACCAATGCTCTATGTGTGCAATGTAGACGAGGATGGAATGAAGGCAGACGTTGAAGGCAGAGATATTGCCTATGTGGAAGCCGTAAAAAAACAGGCGGCAGATGAAGGCGCTGCCGTAGTAGTCATCTGTGGCAAATTCGAAGCCGAACTTATCGCGATAGAAGACCCGGCGGAAAAGCTCGCCTTTCTTGAAGAACTGGGTCTTAAAGAATCCAGCCTTTCGTCCTTGATCCATGCGGCTTACCGCCTCCTGGGACTACGTACCTTCTTCACCGCCGGCGAGGATGAATGCCGGGCCTGGACCATTCATGCCGGGGATCTTGCACCCAGGGCTGCCGGAGTCATCCACACGGATTTTGAAAAAGGGTTTATCAAAGCCGATGTTTATACCTTTGAGGATATTGTAAAGTACGGAACAGAAGCAAAGATTAAAGAAGCCGGCAAGTACCGCATCGAGGGCAAGGAATACATAGTGCAAGATGGGGACGTGATGTTTATTAAATTTAATGTTTAGGATTAACATCCCATTAAAACAGGAGAATAATTATGGACATCAAAAAGATCGAAAAAAACAAAGACGGTTTTATGGATCTATTGCTATTGGGTGATGAACAGGAAAGCATGATAAACAAATATCTTGATAGGGGTGAGTTATTTGCTTTATATGATGATGATCTAAAAACAGTTTCGGTAGTAACCAAAGAAAATGAAAAAGTATATGAAATTAAAAATATTGCTACTTATGAAAAATATCAAAGAAAAGGATATGGGAGTTTAATGATAAAACACATAATAGAAAATTATGGAGACAAAGGAAATTTGTTGCTGATAGGTACAGGAGAAAATGAAAAAACATTGTCATTTTATAAAAGTTTTGGATTTGTCTATTCTCACATAATAAAAAATTTTTTCACAGATAATTATGATCATGATATGTATGAAAATGGAATACAATTAAGGGATATGATATATTTAAAACTGGAATTTTAAACTTTACATGCAAAAACGTCTTTCAGAATATTGGGAATCAGGAGGCAAATATGGGAAACCCTGTTTTGGGAACGGATCTGGTATGCCAAATCGGCTTACTCGTACACGACATTGAAAAGACCAGCAAGGACTGGGCGGAGTTTTTGGGCATTGACGTTCCGGAAATCAGTATTACCGGTACCAGAGAAGAAGCAGAGACCAGGTTTATGGGCGATGATTCGGAAGCTCGTGCCAAACTGGCTTTTTTCCCGGTTGGGCCAAATGTAACTGTTGAGCTCATTGAGCCGGACAAGAATCCCTCAACCTGGAGGAATGACCTTGACAGGAACGGCGAAGGCTTTCACCATATTGCCTTTGTTATCAAGGGCATGAAAGAAAAAATTGAAATATGCGGAAAGCAGGGTTTTAAACTTCTCCAATCAGGTGAATATAAAGGCGGCAGATACGCCTATTTGGACGCAAACGACAAATTAAAACTCGTGCTTGAGCTGCTGGAAAACGATTAATAACCTTTGGATAAGATATTCTTCAGAATTTTTCTTATGCTGAAATCCGTTTTATCGATATCGCCTTTCTTGTTTCCCCGTCAATTTCTACGACAATGCCATGAACCGCAGTTTTGCCTTCACCGGCTGCAGAACCGGAATTGGCCACCTCCATGCGGTAGAGTACCTGGTTCCGGGCACGGTCAAGGCAGATTTTTGGATCCATACCTATGATACCATCCTGTGATCCGGTCATCCCCAGGTCTGTGATATAGGCGGTTCCTTTTGGGAGTATCCGTTCGTCCGCTGTCTGTACATGTGTGTGGGTTCCGGCTACAACGCTAACCCTGCCGTCCAGATAATAGGCAAGGGCTTCCTTTTCCCGGGAGGATTCGGCGTGAAAATCTATAAGAATGACAGGGTTCTCCATGGGGATTTCTTCCCCAATGGATGATTTATTTCTATTGGGAGTTTTATCTCCGATAAGGACTTTAGCTTCAACGGGAGCTCCATCTCCCAAAAGATTCGGGCTTCTAATTTCGTTTTCAAAAGCATCAAAAGTTCTGAACGGGCAGTCAATGGAACTCATTAATTCCCTGCCCTGTAAATTAACAGTCAACCAGGTTACTGGTTTTCCACTATGCGCACATGGTTTTTCAAGCCGGACCCAACCACGACCGGGACTTCCTTCGGGATAATTCATCGGCCGCAGAACCCGTTTTTCTGAATTCAGGACAGGCCAGAATTCCCGTTTTTCCCAGACATGATTGCCATTTGTTACCACATCGGCACCGGCTGCAAATATACGTTCCAGATGGGGAAGGGTTAGTCCAAAACCAGCGGCAGCGTTTTCGCCGTTGACTATTGCAAAATCAGCAGAGTTTTCCTTTATGAGCAGGGGCAACTGGCGTTCCAGGATTTCCAGCCCCGGATCACCAACCACATCGCCGATCATAAGAACATTTAGCGTACTCATATTTTACATTAGCCAATTACCTTGCGTACTCGGTAACTCTGGTCTCCCGGATAATTGTTACTTTTATTCGGCCGGGATAACGGAGATCGGTTTCGATCTTCAGGGCAATTTGTTTAGCCAGCTCTTTTGATCTTTCATCATTGAGCATTTCATTATTCACGATGATCCTTAATTCCCTGCCAGCCTGAATTGCGTAAGCTTTTTCTACGCCGGTAAAGCCGTTGGCAATACTCTCCAGGTTCTCAAGCCGTTTTATGTAGTTGTCCAGGGTTTCCCGCCGGGCACCGGGCCGGGCTGCGGAAATGGCATCGGCAATCTGAACCAGTACCGATTCAATACACGTAGGTTCAATATCGTTATGATGGCTTCCAATGGCATTGATAATCCGGGGATCTTCACCCAATTTGCGGGCCATGTCCATGCCGATTTCTGCATGGTTAAGGTCCGAATCGGATTCTACTCCCTTTCCAATATCGTGAAGTAAAGCAGCCCGTCTTGCCAGATCCCGGTTACAGCCGCCGATTTCCGCAGCCAGCATGCCGGCAATAACAGCCACTTCTTTGGAATGGTAAAGCACATTTTGGCCGTAGCTGGTACGGAAATAGAGTCTTCCCAGGGTACGAATCGCGTCCTGTTTAATGTTGTGGATGCCCAGGTCAAAGAGGATCTTTTCTCCTTCTTCGAAGATCTTCTGGGAAATATCTTTGGTTACTTTGGTTACGATTTCTTCAATTCGGGCAGGGTGGATGCGTCCGTCGGCAATTAGCCGTTCCAGGCTTACCTTGGCTATTTCCCGGCGTACCGGATCAAAACAGGAAATTACCACAGCTTCGGGCGTGTCATCAATGATGATATCCACCCCTGTAAGGGTTTCCAGGGTCCGGATATTCCGGCCTTCCCGGCCTATGATTCGCCCCTTCATCTCATCATTGGGAAGGGTAACTGTGGCGACGGTTACTTCTCCGGTAACCTCTGTTGCCAGGCGTTGTATTGTTGCCAATAGAATGTCTCTGGCTTTTTTCTCTCCCGCAAGATTCGCTTCCTGCTCAATTTTGTTGATCAGGGCCTGGGCATCGTGTTTTGCCTCGCTTTCCAGGGTTTTAATGATTAGTGCTTTGGCTTCTTCTGAGCTGAGACCGGAAATTCGCTCCAGTTCCGCTCTGTATCGTTCTTCTTCCTTGCCAAGGGCAACTTCTCTTTCCTGAAAAACCTTTTCCTTGTCAGCCAGGGCTTGTTCTGTTCGCTCAATCTGGGCGGTTTTTTTATCTATTATCTCTTCTTTCTGAAACACCCGGCGTTCATACCGCTGTAATTCCGCCTTTCGCTCCCGGGTCTCCCTTTCCTGCTGGTTTCGTTCTCGGATAACTTGATCTTTTGCTTCAAGAAGAATTTCCTTCTTTTTAGCTTCAGCTTCTCTTGTCGCATCCTGTTTTATACGTTCGGCGCGTTGCTCCGATGCCGTAAGTTGAAATCTGGCGTACAGCCATCTAATAATCCAGCCTAAAGTTAACCCGGCAAGAGGGAGGATAATCCAAAATATCCATTCCATACCTTTTCCCCTTACCGATGTAAATTGCAAGTCTAAAATAGTATACAGCTTGATGGGGTTTCTGTCAACGGCTACGCCGTTGGCTCTGATAAGGAATGGATTTAATGTCTGACTGCTTGATTCCTACAAACATGCAGGGTAATAAATTAGGGTTTTTAAAGATAAGTAAGCAGGTATTTATTGAAATAATCAATATTTGGGAATCAAGCAGTCAGACGGACGGGTCAACGGCTACGCCGTTGGCTCTGATAAGGAATGGATTTAATGTCTGACTGCTTGATCCCTACAAACATACAGGGTAATAAATTAGGGTTTTTAAAGATAAGTAAGCAGGTATTTATTGAAATAATCAATATTTGGGAATCAAGCAGTCAGACGGACGGGTCAACGCCTGCGGCGTTGGCTCTAATAAGGAATGTATTTAATGTCTGACTGCTTGATTCCAACAAACATGCAGGGTAATAAATTAGGGTTTTTAAAGAAAAGCAAGCAGGTATTTATTGAAATAATCAATATTTGGGAATCAAGCCTCCCAATAGTACTTTACTGCGGTTATTTCCCGGATTACACTTAAAACATGAATAAGCTCGTAACTGTAATAGGCGGCGCAAACATGGATATCAATGGATTTTCCTGTGATCCGCTTATAATGTTCGACTCTAATCCGGGGAAAGTGGAATATTGCCCCGGCGGTGTAGGGAGGAATATAGCCGAAAATCTCCATCGTTTAGGTGTTGATGTACGGTTTATTGGTGTTATTGGAGATGATCCCGGAGGTGAACTAATAAGGACTTCCAGCGATGCAATTGGATTAAACATAAAACACAGTCTTTTTCTTAAAAGTGAAGGTTTGGTAACTTCAGTATACATTGCCATGATGGATGCAAACGGAGAAATGAAGTTAGCCCTGTCTGACATGAATATTATGGAACATCTGACAATTGAGTATCTGGAAAGCAAAGCCGGAATCATAGAAGAAAGTGCCATTGTTTTGGTTGATACCAATCTTCCTGTACAGATTATTAATTATGTTGCGGAAAGGTTTAATGCCGGCCGGCTTCTTTTTTTGGATCCTGTTTCAGCAAGCAAGGCGCCTAAAGCTGCTTCCAGGATAGGGTCCTTTGACACTCTAAAACTGGGCAGCATGGAAGCGTCTATACTTTCAGGCATTGAGATCCCTGAATTTGCATTGCCGGACAGCAATAAGTCTGCGGAATCAAAAATGCAGGAGAAACTTGGGGAAGCGGCAAATTTTTTTATCAGTAAAGGAGTACGCCGGGTTTTTGTCACTCTTGGAAAGAATGGAGTTTATTTTGCCAGTACCGGCAAAAGCTTCTTTAGCCCGGTACAGTATGTATCACCGCTAAATACAACAGGAGGCGGCGATGCTTTTATGGCAGGAATAGTATATGGAACACTTCAGGGCTGGGATGAAGAAACGATTGTTTCCTTTTCGCTTGCAATGGGAAGGATAACAGTACAAAGTAAAACTGCCGTTTCCCCGGGTATGTGCCTGGAAATGGTTCAAAATACAATCAGGAATGACAAATGAGAAATGAATATCTTGAAATAAGTGAAGAAGTTAAAATAGCCCTGGAAACCGGCGGAGCTGTAGTGGCGCTGGAAACCACCATCATTTCGCATGGGTTTAACTATCCGGATAATCTTGAATGCGGACGGAACTGTGAAAGGATAATCCGGGAAGAAGGTGCAATACCGGCGACCATAGGCATTGTCCAGGGAAAGATCAAAATAGGCCTTTCCGATGATGAACTTGTTTTTTTTGCGGAGAACAGGGATATTCCCAAATGCAGCCGCCGGGATCTTGCTGCAATTATTGCCCGCGGAGGATATGGGGCAGTTACCGTTGCAGCAACAATGATAGCCGCAAAAATGGCAGGCATACGCTTCTTTGCCACCGGTGGAATTGGAGGAGTTCACAGGGGAGCCCAGCAGAGTTTTGACATTTCTGCGGATCTTGAAGAACTTGCCCAAACCGATGTTGCTGTTATTTGCGCCGGGGCCAAAGCAATTCTTGATTTGCCGCTGACTCTGGAATACCTTGAAACTGCCGGAGTTACGGTTCTGGGTTATAATACCAGCCATTTCCCGGCTTTTTATACCCGAAGGTCAGGTTGTACGGTAGATTATCAGGTAGATAGCGCTGAGGAAGCCGCCCGCATTATAAAGACCAAAACAAGTCTGGCGCTTCATAACGGCATCCTTATTACAGTACCAATACCCGAAAAAGACGAACTTGATCCGGTTTTTATTGATGAAAACATCGAACAGGCTTTAAAAAAGGCGGAAGAGCGGGGAATCCGCGGCAAGGCCGTTACCCCTTTCCTTCTTTCCGAACTGCACCGCATAACAGGAGGAAAAAGTGCAGCGGCAAATAAAGCCCTTGTCTATAACAATAGCCGCATAGCTGCCAGGATAGCCGGAGCTTATGCAAAATTATAGGATCCTAAAGCCATCTTGCCTTTGTCCACATGATGTCTCACGTAAAAAATTAACCATGGAGCCCATTGACCCAAATAAATACATTTAGTATTATTTTATCCGCGCTATATTTCTATGCGCCCGGTTCCGTGCAACTTATGTTGCAATTGGGATTATCCGAGTCCCGCCGGAGCTATAATTTCCTTTGGATGCCCGGCTTCCAATTGAAGTTTTCAAGTTAATCGGAGACCAGTCTTTGGGCTGGTATACTGTTACAGGACCGAAGGTAGGAGGAACTTTATGAGCGCCAGTATTAGGCTCAAGAGATTCGGAACCAAGAAGCGCCCCTATTACCGCATAGTGGTAATAGATTCCAAAGCGCCAAGGGATGGAAAAACCATTGAAGAAGTGGGGTATTACCACCCCATTGAAGCGGAAGACAAGCAGATTGTTTTTGATGCAGAAAAGGTAAGAGCCTGGGTAGATAAAGGGGCGACGGTAAGCGATACAGTACGAAGCATACTCAATAAAAAAAATTTTTTCCTGAACTAATCGTCCCATATTAATTAATGGAGTAGAAATATGGAAAAAGATCTTGTTGAATATATTGTAAAATCCCTGGTAGATGATCCCTCGGCAGTTAACGTAGCCGTTATTGAAGGAGAAAAATCTACAATTTTGGAACTTCGGGTAGCCCCTGATGACATTGGTAAAGTAATTGGAAAGCATGGCCGTATTGCCAAGGCTATAAGGACGGTGCTGCAAGCGGCTACCGCAAAAGGCGGAAAACATACGGTTCTGGAAATTTTGGATTAGGAGCCAATCTGCCGGAGAATTTCGCGATACATATCCGTAAAATTCTTCATATCTGAGAGGCTCCAAGGGTACTGCTCATTGGGAACCAAAAACAGGCAAGAGCTTAGTGGGCAGTTTCCGGGAATACCGAAAACATTATTTTCCCTGGGTCTTGTGGGACCTCCTTTTGGCATAAGGGGCTTTGTTAAAATCAAATCCTTTTCCGGCGAAACGGACCATTTTTCCCTTCTTGATAAAGTAACCCTTAGATCAAGTGAAAAGGAAGAAACCAGAGAAGTGGCGGAGATTGCTTTTTCTGGCAAAACCCTTCTTATGCGTTTTGCGGGTATTGAAAACCCTGAAACAGCAATACTCCTTAAGGGAGCGGAAATAATTGCAGCGCGTGAATATGCGGCGCCCCTTAAAGAAGGGGAATTTTATGTGGAAGATCTCAAGGGCCTTGAGGTGGTAAATTCTGAAGGAGAAGTTCTGGGGCATATTGCCAATATAGTTGAAGGCGGAGGCGGTAATTTGGCGGAAATCCTGCTCTTGTCCGGAGGAATACGGCTGGTTCCTTTCAGAAATGAATTTTTCGGAGACGTGGATATTCAATCAGGCAAAATTATTCTGAATGAAACCTGGATTCTGGACCAGTAGATCCGGATGGAATTACAATGAAGTATACTGTTTTAACCCTTTTCCCTGAGATTAGTGATGCCTTTTTCGCCAGTTCAATTATGGCCAAGGCTCTGGAACGCGGCATTATTGAATACAAATCCATAAATATCCGGGATTATGCCTTTGACAAACACCGTACCTGTGATGACGCGCCCTATGGCGGCGGGGCAGGTATGCTGATGCTGGCGGAACCTTTAAGCCGGGCCCTGGAAGCTGTGTTATCCTGTTTACCCGGACAGCGCGCTATCTACCTCACACCTTCAGGGAAGCCCTTCAATCAGGCTTTGGCCCGGGAATTGGCCGCTGAATCGGAACTTATCCTTATTTGCGGCCGCTACGAGGGAATTGACCAGCGGATCATTGACACTTATGTTGACGATGAAATTTCCGTGGGAGATTATGTGCTTTCTTCCGGAGAAGCCGCGGCTCTGATTTTAATTGATGCTACTTATCGCCTGGTAGACGATGTAATTACTCCGGCTTCACTGGAAGAGGAGAGTTTTTCCGGAGGTTTACTGGAGTACCCCCAGTATACACGACCAGAGATTTATGGTACATTAAAAGTTCCCGAAGTGTTACTTTCGGGGCATCACGAAAATATACGGCGCTGGCGTCTTGAAAAAAGGGTAGAGAGAACCCTTGCCCGCCGGCCGGATCTGATTCGGCTTGGGGAGGAAAGGGGTATCTTTGACGACGAGATCCGTAAAATTATAGAGCAAAAATCCGCCCAGATGGCGGGCCGTGAAACAAACGGCGAGGGGGAGAGATGAACGAGATTAAGGCAATTGAAGCCTCCCAGATGAAAAGCGAAGTAGATAAATTTAAGGTAGGAGATACTGTAAAGGTCCATTTCAGGATCATTGAAGGCAAAAACGAAAGGATTCAGATTTATGAAGGTCTTGTTATTGCCATCAAGAACTCCAAGGTTGGACAAACCTTTATGGTCCGCAAAAATTCCTACGGCGTTG
>JGI24702J35022_10001568_pt1 | contig 14183 bp, 6 predicted proteins | sample TergutTh196P4_FD_35022 | JGI IMG/M metagenome (IMG submission 35022)
CCGCAGATGGTAACAAACTCGCCGTGCTCAATTGCAATATCAATGCCGCTGAGCGCAGGTTTGCCCCTGTTTGGATAAGTAAATGCCAANNNTNCGCNNNTTNTATATGTCCATGTTNCGCGGTTCCGGCGCAGCCGGNAGCGAAACGGAATCGCAGGGCGGATTCATTCCNCCCGTCCGCGAGTTATATTTGTCCAAACCAAGTCCTCTTTTACGTTTACGATTATTGGGAAAACACCGAGCGCGAGATGTGCGCCAAAGACTATGAGCGCCGCTCCTGTCCACTCGCCTTTAATAGTGGGGAAATAGCGAAAATGATAGGCACCCGTGAAATTGCCCGCAATAACAACAGCGGAGCAAACCAGTATATACAGCAGCGCATAACCGTCGCGTTTGTCGAAGCGGAAGATAGAGAACGCTGTGCGCCCCGGCAAGCCGTAGCCGCGCCCCTTCATACTGTCGGCGGTTTCAATCGCGTTCTCCAACGCCCACGTCACCATGATGGACAGTATTTTTATGCCATGCTTCATCTTTCGCAGCAGGTTGCCGTTGCTTACGTCCCGCCCGACGCATTTCTGCGCGTTGGATATGACCTTGATCTGCGCACGGAACCTCGGCACGAACCGCAGCGCCATCGCTAGTATCAGCGACAGCGCGGGTATTACACGCCCAAAAAGATAGACAAATTTGTCGCTCGACATAATCACGTTGAAGCAACTGAACCACGAAATAACTGCAATGAGCATCACCGATGCCGAAATCCCGTATAAGATTGACTCCAGCGTGAGGGGGTTGCCATCGGGAAGGTAGGTCAGGATCGTGGCGCCCTGATGGTTGAACAGCGGATTGAGCAGCGCGGCGAAAAGAAGCATGGGCAGCATATATATCAGATTGAACCTGACTGCTCTTTTCCCGTTCAAATATACCGAATATGTAAAAGCGCACAGCAGCGACATGGACAGGCAGACAGGGTGGGTGAAGAACATCGCAAAGCCGATGACAGCGACGAAATATAGCAGATTTATCGCCGGGTGGTATCCTGCGAAAGTGTCGGCAGTGCGTTGTCGCGGTTCCGTCAGCATGCTTTCTGTTGCTTTTTCCCTGCTCCTGCTAATCATCTATTTGCCCCCATCCGCTGCCGAGCCAGTATTCTCCCAGATCGCGCCCGAGGTCGCAGGTGTAGTGCCACTCGATCACGTCGCCTGGTTGCAGCTTATAGCGCGAGCAGCCGTAGTTCGGAAACCAGCCGTTGACCTTGTACATCCACCCGGACAACTCGCCAACATCGAACTCATATAGGTTGTTGATCGCTTCAATATAGGCCGAATTGTAAATCGGCGTGTTCCGGAACGCCATGTGTATGCCGGCTCGCCTCATTTCGCGCTGCAGTGTATTGAACACGCTCTCGCCCTCGTAGACTGTGACTATCGTCGCGGGGAAAATCATGCCGCTCGAAGGGACAAGCTCGTGTTTTTCTTTATTCAACAAATTCATGTTGTTTAGAATCATATCGCAACGCACCGTGAGCGTGACCGTGAACGACCCGTCGCCCACGGTCACGTCCTGCGGCTCCACCGGCGCAGGTCTGCCGTCAGGTACCTGCGAGGTTTGATACATATCCAAACCGGTGTCAGGGTTTTCGTCGCTGCCTGACTCACTCTGCGCCGCGCTTCCTTCGGTCGCGCTCTGCCCGCTCGTCAGTCGTTCCTCCCCGCTCGTCAGTAGTTCCTCCCCGCCCGTCAGCCGCCCCTCTTCGCTCGCAATCGTTTCGCCGGATTGCTCGCGGAACTCGGAGGGCAGGAGGTTTTCGTCTTCATTCTCAATGCTCATTGTATCCCCATAAGAGGTAATAAGTTCCATTGGTTCAGTATATACCGGCGGTGCAAAAACAATATCAGGTGGTTCTGCCACCCCGGATGTTTCCGTGATATCAGGTGTATCTGGAGTAATTGTGACATCATCAGTAATTGATAATGTTTCCTCTATCTGCGCTGCACTGCGTTGCGCGGAATTGTCACTCTTGTTGTAGTTGCCGCCCCATAGCCATGCGCCCAATAAGGCTGCCAGTATTACGGCGGCAGCTATGAGTCTATTTTTGTATTTTTTCATACAACCTCCGTTACATCAAGTTCGCCATGGCGAGCAACCTATACAGCATCTCCGCGACCTCGCAGCGGAGTATCGCAATACCCGGCTGAATATCAAATTCGCTATCGTCCATAATACCCGCAGAATAACAAAACGCCATTGCTTCTTGCGCCCAGCTAGCTACGGTGCGGTAATCTCCGAACGCCGCGAGCGTGTCACGTATCTCTGCATCCGTCCGTGCCGTGTCCATGCCGCATAGCCGCGCGGCCCGCGCCACCATCACAGCGGCTTCCTGCCGTGTTATCGTGCCTCTCGGATTGAACGTTGTCGCCGAAGTGCCCGCCATAATCTCGTAGTAATACGCGGTGGCTATGGGAGGCGCGTACCACTCGGTCGGGGGGACATCGCTAAATACGTTGGTATCTTTATCGGGCAGACCAAGCGCGCGCGTCACTATTGCGGCGAATTCCGCCCGCGTCATCGTGGCATCCGGATCGAAGGAGGTGTCGCTTTTGCCGTTTATTACGCCGAGCGCTGCAAGCAATTCTATCGCCGTTTGGTTCTGGTGGCTCTGTATGTCGGAAAATGTCCTTCCGGGATTCTTGATTTCGAGCTTCCCGACATCGGCGTGCTTGTTCGGCAGACCGACGGTGTTTAAGGGCTGAAAAACGCCGCGCTTTAGCGTGTCGGACATCCTATACAGGCTGTTTTTATTCTCGGCTGCCCTCTGCGCCGCTACGAGACCGTATAGCGCCTGTTCGCTTGACATCAGCGTGACCCCGGCCCCGCTACTTGTGTGGTTGAAGCTGCCATCGCTGTTTTTGAAGCTCAGTATATTATCAACAAGCGAGTTTCCGTTTTTAACAAAACGCGGATCTTGGGCAGATATCCCCAACTCACATAGAGCAACCAAAACCTGCACTACGCTCTCGGAGTTCGCATCGCCCCAGCTTGTATACCCGCCTTTTGAGTTCTGCATCTCCGACAGCAGCGTAAGGGCCTTGTCCGTCGCGGTCTTGACTTCCGGCTTGTCCTGATACTTAGCCAACGCCTGTAAAGCCATGCCCGTGATGTCGGGATCGCCTTTTTCATACGCGCCGACCGCGCCGTTTATGCCAGCCGTTTCGTCGTCGCGGACTGCGCTAAGACTCGCTTCGGGTTGGTACATTAGACTCCAGCCTCCGTCCGGGGTCTGGCGCCGCAATATTTCAGCTACGTACATATCTCGCGTGGCCTGCGTTTTCGCGTCCTTATTCTCCGGGATGGGGTAGTTATAGCTGTCGAGGGAGATCAACGCAAAGATCGGCCCGTTGATGCCCTGCCATATCGTCCTCTCGAAATCGCCGAGCGGCTCCGTCAGGTCGTATCCGGCGACGTCGCGTGGGTCATAGCCCGCCGCCGTGAGGCNGAGTATGACNCGGCTNTATTCCGTGTACTTCNTGTCGTGCAGGACTCCGCCACAGTCTTTCACGTATTTTTCAACGATTCGGTAATAATTCTCATAATACGAATCCGGCACGTCGTACCCGCTCCTCGCAAGCCCGATGACAGCCCATTCGCCGCCGACCGAGCCGACCTCCGGGCTCCTCACTGTCTGAAGCATATAGGCCGCCGCTCCGCTGACCGCCGTGTCCAGCGTGGCCTTTTCAGCTGCGTATGCGGGCGATGCAAGCGCTAGCGCGAGCAAAACTGCGATGATCGCTGACAAGGCTTTTTTTGGAAATGTTTTCATCATTGTTGCACCTCGTTTCATTTTACTCTTGCAGCAATATGGTTATCGATTTATTAGAATTGTCCGGATGTTTAGAGTTCGGGAAATTACAACGCTCCGCTCCTTAATACAGGCATTCACCCGCGCCGCTTGCTTTTACGGCGCGGGTTACTTACCTTAAAACAGGGGAAATATCTTAATCAGTTGTCCAAGCTGACTAATACAAAGCTACGTGGTTATACGGGGGAAGGGACGCTTTTCGTCATTTCCAGGAAACGCATCAGCAGCATCGCGGCTTCCGCGCGTGTGGCCGTGCCTATCGGCGCAAGCGACGTCGAGGTGCGGCCTTTTACAAGCTCCTCGGCTACCGCCCATGACATTGCCTCGGAAGCCCAGTCCGACACGTCGCCCGCATCGTCATATTGGGAGATATCCGCTCGCTTCGACGTGTCGATGCCGAGTATCTCGTTCGCGTAGCGGAACAGCATGGTCACGAACTGCTCGCGAGTGACGTCGCCTGTCATGTTGGTGCCGTCCGTGATACGCTTGTCCACGCCCCACGCTGCGGCTCTCGAATACCATGTCTCGCCGCCGTCCGTGTTCATCCCCGTACTGCGGGCGAGGATCGTCACGAGCATCGCCCTCGTCAGGTTGCTCGCGGGAGCGAAGCCCGTGTCGCTGACTCCGTTCATCAGGTTATTTACGAACGCGTATCTGACCGCTTCGAAGTACCATGCTCCGCCGCTGACGTCAACAAACTGATTCAGCCATACCCTCGAAGCAAGAGGCGTCTCGTTGTCATCGATGTCAGTCTCGCTGTCGTCGATAGCGCTCTCGTTTTCGGAAATGATAGACGGCCGGTTGACGCCAATCGTGCCTGTACTGCCGCCTGTTATATCCGGTGCTGTCAGCCATTGGTTATGCAGGCTGCCATCGCCCAATTCAGGGTATTCACCATCATCGAACCAATCGGATATTTCATAACGGAAATCGTTGACATAGTGGAATACAACCACATCACCGGCTTGCAAATCCCAATCGCGAAGTCCGCTGCCAACGTGTACACCGTTAACTGTGTACATCCATCCTGAATATGCGCTATTTGTAAATTCTTCCAGTTTATACCCACCAAGTGAAGCCGGCGCCCAAATCGCCGTGACATAATTCTTGTCAGCGCCTGCTGATTGCAGTCCTGCATCCGCAAGGGCTCTGACGAACAACTCATAAACTGTGTCGCCCGCGTTCACCGTGTAGTTCCGTGTTCCGATCCACGTCACATACTCAGCGCCGTTGTAGCCCGCCGGGTCGTTACCGGTGAGATCGACGTCTCCATTTGAAATAGTGGAACCAATCAACCTGAATGAAACTCTCCGCTGCGGCGTTTCACCTTGTGGGAGAATATATTCCCACCGCGCTGTCAGCGTCAATTCCTCCGGCATATCCACCGTCCAGTTATCATACTTCGTACCGTCTTCTGTGAACCAACCAAGGAATCTACGGCTTTGATATACGGGAATCGGGAATGTTTTATCCACAGTGCCTTCCGTGTAGTATAGCGTGTCACTCGGCAGTCCATTTATCGTTCCGCCGGCGGCGTTGAAGGTAACCGCGCTTGATTTCGCTGCCGTACCGTCTGCAATCAGGTTCAAGTAATAGATGACGGGTTCACGTTCCCCCTCTTGGACAATGATACGGATTATCCCATGGTTTGGCGCTTTACCAAAGGTGAAAGAGGCTCCGCCGGCGCTGTTGATATAGATATTTGCATCCTCGTTTGTCATCACCGATACGGCAAAGGCGCCATCCGCCGGGACTATTACGTTATTGTAGATATAGACACCGTCTTGCAGGTCAATCTGCTCTCCATTGACTGTTATCGCTGCAGGCGCGGCTGTTTTTCCGACCGGCTGGCTTTGCGCATCCGCCAGCACCAAGGAGTTTACTTCAGTGGATTTTTCACCGATCACGCCCGCTATTACAAATGATGCGGTTTCCACTTTCACATAATGGAAGGTCTTACCTTCGACGTCTACAGGAACACCGTTTTTGTCCACCGCCCATGCGAGGTCAAAAACGTCGCCGCCTGTGCGGACGCCGCCGTAGGGATTCGGACCATTTCCATCAATAGTTCCGTTTGTATTGACATCCACATATCCCCAATCAGGATACGCAGCCATCGTGCTGCCCCATTCATCTAGAGAGCCTCTTCCCATGAGCAGATTACCGCGTACAGTAAAGCTGTCTCCGCTGTAGTTGGTCAATGGATACCGCTCCCAGTCGGGGTATTCCCTCCAAATACCGGTGCCGTTTGCGTGCTGATAATACGCACGCCCATCGCTCATTTTTGTATATGTGACTTCATAACCCCATATCGTATTGTCGTCAAAAAAGTCCGAGCCTGCGAGAGAATACCAGGTTTCTCCGTCCTCAGACACCAGGACATTACCCGGTTCTGAGAAACCCGGTCCGCCGTAGCTGTTAGCATATACTATGAAATCTACTCCATAAGCATTATTGGGATCGTTTCGGATGCCATCCTCGAAGTAATATGTGATATATCCGCCGAAGTTACCCAATGAAACGACCGAAGCGTATGAACTGAGTCCGGTTCCCATCAGCGTTTTTTCCGGAAAGCTTCCAAAATCCTTGTTAGTATATTGGCTGGGTGCGTTAAGGAAATCCGTAACCGCATCCGCTGTTCTCAGCGTTCCTCTTTGCGTGACTGTGAATGTATACACTTTTTCACATTCAATTCCGTCAATCGTTGCCAAAAGGACTGCTTTGACTGTTCCCGCTGTCAGCGGTATGCGGTATTTATCGCTGCTAATTTGAATCTCGTTTTGCTCCGACACGCTTTCGAGGAACAACCTCGCTCCCGGGGTCAATGTCACATCCACCCAAGAGTCGCCTTGGTTCGGGATGAGTACGTTTACACCGAGATGCGTGCGTGGGTCAAAGTCCGCGGGTGGTGTGTATGTTATAACCCCTTCTGAGAATTCAGCGGTTTCGATATATACCCCGCTCATATCTACAGGAACTAAATTCAATTTTTGAACTATCAGCACATGACTTCTTTCAACAACAAACTCAGATTGAAGTTCCGCTGTTTTAGCAGCCATTATCTCAATGGTGAATTCTGTTTCTCCGCTCTCTTTTATTGGTATATAGCCAAGCTCGCTTTCCGTATAGTAGACACCGGTGTCATTACGCTTGACGCGGATTATTTGCTCTCTTGGCATTGATTTATCCGGCAGCAGAGAAATAGCTTCCACATCGCTGAATACCGCAGTATACACTATCGTTGCACCGGCGCTCCAAGTTTCGAAGAGGGTGTTTCCAATGAATCTATATACTGAACACTCGCTCATACTATAGTTTGTAAACAGCGTCCCGTTGATTTCCGGTGTGTATTTGGGATATGCAGCGGCTTCTCTGTGCGTGGGTGCGATGCTTAAGCCGGCAAGTGTGTTGACCAAGCTGAGCGGACGTGTGATGAGGAAGGTATAAGCCGTCACAATACCTGTTTCTTTTTCCACCATATTGATGGTTACTACATTTTCTCCACTTATCAGGAACTCACCTGTGCTTAATTGCGAGCCGCTTTCTAAAATGAACTCGAATGTAACACCGTCAATATCGGTATAGAGCAGCACGGCATCCGTGGTCACTGAGTCGAAAGTCGGCGTGATTCGAAGAGAACCGAAATATCCGGCTGTACTTCCTTCCGGGCAGGTTAATTCATATTCAAACACATTTGTTTTGAAGTTAAAGCCCGTTGTGAACTGTTGTCCGGCGGCAGTCATCACCAGATTGTCTAAATAACGTCTGCCGTTCTCTCTGACCAGCACGACCGCCGCTCCCTTTTTCCCGGTTGAAACTGCCGTTGCGGAAATTATGACAGTTCCTTCGGTGACCGGTGTTACCAATCCGTTTTGGTCAACTGTGGCTACACTCTCGTCCAAGCTCTCCCATATGAACGTGTCATCCGGATTGTCCCCGTATGCTGTCAGTTGCAACTTTTGTTCCGGCGTGTCCGAGGATGCGAGCACCGCTTCGGCTTTGCCACCATCAGCTCTCATCACTCGTGTTCCTGCGATAATAACTTCTATGGGTATGGTTTCGCCTGTTAGATTTGGCGTCGCATAAATCGTTTGTCTCCCCGGACGTACCGGGGTTATGCGTGCTTGATACAAGTAGGGACTGATGGAAGTGCCGACAAAGTAATCGTTTACCGGGAATTCCCACTCGATACCGCCGCCCCATGTCTGGTATCTGGTACCTCCGTCGATGATTTGAGCTGTTATATTACCGTTTTCCGGCAGTTCCAGCACCACGGGGATTCCCCCGCTCCTCTCGATATTCTTTCTCATCGAACTAATAATATAATAACTGACCGTATATGAATAGCCGGGAAACTCTTTCAAATTCATTTGCATTCGAATGGATATATAATCACGATCCGAGAGAATCGTCACCGCACCTGTCTCGGCATTAAAGCTATAGCCTAAGCTCGTACTGTTTGTGGGTACGGACAATTCGACTGTCGCCGGGACACCGTTAAACAAAATGTCTGCCGAAGCGTCAAAATAGATCGCAACATCATCCCAATTGCAGTCATAGATAAATATTTGATTATTTCCGGATACGTATTTTTGTATTTCTTGTGACATTTGGTAGTTAATGTCTATGTTGCACACCACGACTTCTATGGTGTAAGTTGAACTTATTTCTCCTCTTGTAACTACAATTGTAATGGTTGTGATTCCCTCTTTTTCCGGTGTCAAGTCAAGATTCGGAGTGACTCCCGCAGAGGGTATTCCATTTATCGTAACGGTAGTGCCGCTTTCCGGAGATGCATATACACGAAGCAAATTTGCATTAAATGTCATTGTAGTGTAAGTAAAATTATCCGAGCTGAACGACGGAGAGAGACTTGCTTGCAACAATGCATTGTATTCATCATAATATGATAACCCTAAGTTTATTAGCATTGGCGGTGGCTCAGGTAGAGGTTCGTCCGGTGGCTCTTTCTCATCGCCGACTCTGACGAGGATAATATCCGAATACAGTTGAATATCATAGTCAAAACATAGGATTATATGATAGTTTTCGCCGTTTGCGATATCAGGAAATCGTGCAGGTACAAATCGGTAGCTTGATAATGACACATTTGCCCAGGCACCGCCGAACACCGTGGGTCCCCACTCAACGCCTCCACCGGAATTATGCATGTCAAGCGCTCCATCATAAACGGGGTTAATTGTTATTGTCGTAGTGCCTTCAGGGACTATGGCAAACCAAACATCCATACCCGGATGGAAGTCAGCCGATGTACCAATATAAGTATTGCTTCCCGTGTAACGCTCAAGGCTGACAGCGGTTTCATCAATAAGCCGAAGCTGCACATTTGCCTCAACCGGCGGAGGGTCATCCGGCGGCTCGTCCGGTGGGTCGTCATCGTCAATGTCGTCGTCGACTACTTTTATTAGTACAACGTCTACATAACCGGTATTGCCGGCGGAATCCCAGCATTTTATGAAAAAGTAATTCTCACCTTCCGTAATATCGGGAAATTCATCGGCAGAGAATGGAAAAGCGCTCAATTGTATGCTTGTCCACGTATTGGCTTGTGTTCCTATACTTGTGATCTTCCAATCGTGCGCATCCAAATCCGCATGATATGTCAGTTTCACTTGTATGGATTCAGTTCCTTCCGCGACTTCCGCATAATAAGCGTTTCTTCCGGAACCATCCGCAGTACCCCACCAGATATTTTGGTTTCCCTCATAAGCGTATAGCGGTATTTGCGTTCCATCAGCATATTGCAGATTGACGTTGGCGGTGTCTGATACATCAGTTGCTGCAAATGCGGTCGCCGGGAGCATCCCCAGCATCATAATGAACGCCAGGACTGCTGCTAATAGCCGTGATGTGTTTTTCTTCTTTTGCATGATATTTCTCCTTCATTAGTTAGTTTTACCTTACGATAACAAAAAAACGGAGCCAGCTTAGCAATCGCTCCCCCGCATAATGCAGAGATGCCATTGTTTCAGCGTGCTCCGGTTGTTCCGATCGCGCGCGCGGACGGCGTTACCGTCCTTTGAGCAGCGTTACTGCCCCTTCACATCTTTATTGACTTTTTTCTTCCATCATGACTATCGCATAATCATTGGAAACCATTATTTAACTCTTGCCAGAACTTTTGCTATCTCCTTTAGCGCGAGATGCTCGTTATGGCTGTATATATAACCAATATCCATGTTTTTTGCTTTGGCGATAGCTACCGCTTTGTAATACAGGGCATGGCTCATATTGTTCGGCAGAAAGAAAACCGTTTGTATGTTATCAAGCGATCTTTTGTCGAAGCCTTCCGACAATATGAAAACCCACTTAGGGAGAAATTCTTTCATCCGCGAGCTCCATTTGAGACTGCCCCCAATGATAGCACCGACCGTATCTTTCAGGTCCATCATCGTTTCCGGCAGCCGTTCCGGTTCCGGCAGAGGCTCGCGGGTTTCCATGCTGAAAAAGAACTCGCGGAGCGCGGCGAGCTCCCGCTCTTTCTCCCGTTCCTGCCGCACTGTCTCATTGAGCTTCGCAACCTGTTTTTCTAATTCCGTGATTCTATCGAAGAGAGGCTTTTCAACGGTTTCATTGGATGAACGGAGTTTTTCTTTCAGGCTGCTGACGGTGTCATTCAAACGTTGGTTCTCCGATGCCAGTTGCATATTGCCGACAGTGAGGCTTTCAACAGTTTGTTCAAGCATGGACATCTCCACCTGCTCGGCGGTATGTTGAAAATAGTAATCCCTTGCCCCGATGATCGATTTAACCAGGAGCTTTATGATTACCCCTATTAGGAACACCCTTGCAGCTTCGCCATCGCTGCCATTTTTGTATACGTCGGCGTATGCGCACAATACATCGTTTATATCTTTCTCATCGAGGTTTACATCTCTAAATAAATAATACATACCGACTTTGTCCGCGTAGGCCAGCCTATATGCAAATTTGTAGTACTTGTTCAATTCATTGTCATTAACGCAAAGCTGATTGTCCGGTGTTATTGTTATCCCGAAATCGTGGTAAATACGCCTTTTCAAGCTGCTGAGCTCTTTACGCTGATCCTCGCTCTTTTTATTGTATGAATTAGAATATCTGTCATTTGAATGGATAAACGATCGTATCGCAAGCGCCGTAAAGAAGCCGTCAATTTCTGCTTTTCTGACTATCGGCAGTTTTTTATCGATGCACAGGCTGTAGAACACTAACAATTCAGCCATGCTGCCTGCCAAATCCTGTTTGCATCCGTCCTGCAATTCTTTGGTATATGCCGTGATTCCTGCGTTTTTATTACCGGATGCATTATGGTACGCCCTTGGCCATCCCTTTTTTATCATCCGGTCTATACTGCGGAGAACGCTTATGTTGCCGGTTCCCCCCGCGTATAATAGTATACCTAATGCTTTCCTTGCGTATTCCTCATGCCGCACACTGCCGCAGACTATCAAAGGATGCATGATCATGTCTGACTTGACCGCGTAGTCATGAAAAACTGTGTTTTTCGTTTTATAGAGTTCGTCAATGTCTTCATGGATTCTCGTGTTGATCGCCAAGGCCTCGACGAAAAATATCAAGATTTTGCTATCAAACATGAATCGCTCCGGATTTGTGGAGATTTTTTTACCGGCTTCCATCACGCCACCCTCATTGCTCTCAAAATGCAGGCGTTCGCCCGCAACGCGATTAGGCGGTGCGGGCTTCAACCTTATACAGGAGGAGGTATCAAAATCAGTTGTCCAGGCTGACTTCATCCTCACAAACTAAGATGCCAACCAGCAGTTTTTGCGCGATCGGTTGCTTTATCAATTGCTTCTGCGCTTTCACATTTTTATTGACTTTTTTTCTTCCAATCTTACTATCGTAAAATTCTCGACAAAAACCCGCATCTCGCCGTATTTGAGATCCCGCAGGGCTTCGAGCAGCTTGCGTTCTTGCTCGGCAACCATCATCTCTGCCATATCTGACAGGGAACTGCTATGCTGATTTGCCTGTTTTGCGCCACTCACAACGTTAACACTTCCTTCCGGCATCGCCACAAATTGAAAAGCCATGACAATCATTTCTGATAGTCATGGCCGCATTCCCGTTGACACACGCCGGAACAAGCACAGTTGTTCCAGCATCTCCTCAAGCTCGTCTCCCGACTTACGCAATATAGAAAACCATCAAGCAATCCGGGAGTGCCTCAGACATCGGACGCTTCCCACATCCTCAAATCCGTAAGCACTATCTCCTAATCGCTAGCGTCCCACGTCTATACTTCAGCCTTCCCAGCCTCGCTTGCGCGAAACCAGTGACCGGCTTTCGCCGCGAAATATAGCCTCAATACGTTCACGGTGCCGTTGTGTGGCATTTCAGCCGCACGCGTTCCGGATTCTCACCGGATTCCATTTAACCGATACTGCGGCATGGCCACATGGGCTTTAGCCGCTCCCGGCGCTTGGGCTTAATTGTCTTGAATCTCCACGTTAGTATGTTGGAAATTTCAAACTTGCGTAGATTGTATATTCAAAAACCTTAAATGTCAATAGAAATAATTTCAGAAGTTTTCAGGTGCGTGTTGCCTTCTACTCCATCGCCTCCAAGAATCTCATCATCATCGATGCTACTTCTGCGCGAGTGGCGGTCGCTTGCGGCTTAAAGCTGCCGTCCGGGTATCCGCCGATGATTGCCGCGCTGGAGAACCGTTCTATCGCATCGACAGCGTAATCGGCGATATCCGCGTCGTCGATGAACCCGGTGTAATCACGCGCTCCAAGCAGGGCTATCCCCATGAAATCGGCGTACCGCGCGAGGATAACCGCCATGTCTTGGCGGGTGATAGGCGCGTTGGGATCATACAAGCCACCGCCTATGCCGCCCACTATGCTGTTTGCCGCAGCCCATTTCACCGCGTCAGCGTACCATGTCCCGCCCGCAACGTCGTCAAATGGATTTTCCAAGCTGCTGACATCCGGGCTTCCCGCCATACGGTAAAGTATGGCCACCATCATGCCCCGCGTGGCGGTCGCGCCCGGCGAAAACATCATGGGGTCTGTGCTCGTGCCGTTCATCAAACCATGAGAGTAGGCGAACAACACGGCTTCGTTGTACCAGTCGTTATCTTTTACGTCTCTAAATAGATTGTCAACGGTGATGTAATAGCCGAGCGGCGTATCCATGTCGAGGATAATGACCGCGTCCTCCGGCACGTTGAACGTGTTGCCGAACTTGTCGGTGATAGTGCCGCCGCCGCTCCCCTGCGGGAAGCTGATTTTGCCGCCGCCGTCTATGACCGTCCCCGGAGGCACGTTGATCATGGCGCCGCCACCTTGCGAGCCCCCTTCCTCGGAAGGGGGTGGCGCGCCAGCGCCGGGGGTTGTTATTGTGCCACCGCCCGGTAGCGTGACTCCGCCATCGTCGTTTTCAATGGGGTCTTGTCCCGGAGGTGTGCCAACCGTTTTGCCGCCGCCTAAATCAGTCGTTCTGCCGCCTTCGCCAGGTGGGGTAGATGGTGGACTTGCGGGTGGATTCGTTGGCATCGCCGTTGTTACCGTAAAGCTGACATTAAAACTCTCTGAAATGCCATTGCCGCCGGATACCGTTATTGTGGCGGTGTATGTCCCCGCGCCAAGCCCGGTTTTGGGAACTACGGTGAAGCTATCGCTCCCGTTTTCCACTATGCCGGTTACCGAGGTATCTGATAATGTGAAGCTGCCTGCGTTTATGCCGGACAGCGCAATCGTGAGAGCGCCGGTCGCCTGGTTACCCGTGTTGCTGACCGTAATTGTCCGCGCCGCCTGCGCCCCGTAGCCGTAGGTCGCCGCCGTGAATGTATATGTTCCTGTTTCGGAGAGCGATAAGCCGTATACCGGTATGATCTGAGGGATTATAACCGTGACGGTGGCGCTGCCGGATATTGAAGTGTCAATCGTCGAGGTTGCCGTTACGGTCAGCGTAGAGCCGTCCGCCTGCGCCGCGTCTATGGTCAGCAAACCGGATGCGTCTATGTCTGTACTTCCCGTGCCGCCTGATACGCTCCATGTCACCGTTGCGGCGGGGTCGTTTGTGCCTGTGACAGAAGCGGTAAATTGCCGTACCGTGCCTTGCTCCACGTTTGTCGTAGACGGCGATACCGTTACGCTTGTTACGGTAGGCGGCGCAGCCGATACCTTCAGCGTGAATGTGGTGAATGCGCTGTTATAGTTCTCGCTGCCCTCCGCGGTCGCCGTGATGATCGCCGTTCCCGCCAAGGTGTAGGAGAGCGTCGTGCCGGCAATGCTTGCTCCCGCCCCGGCTGTCGTCACAGCATAGGTAATCTCGCCGCTGCCCGCGCCCGCCG
>JGI24702J35022_10001569_pt1 | contig 14183 bp, 13 predicted proteins | sample TergutTh196P4_FD_35022 | JGI IMG/M metagenome (IMG submission 35022)
TTTTTTTCAATTTTTGGGGGCAATAAAAAATGATGCAAAAAGGTGCCTACCGCGGACCTTCGGTCCGACGGTTCCAGAGGACACTCTACAGCTTCAGTACCACGCCTATCACGGCAGCTGCGGCAATGTAAACAACCGGGTGTTTCTTGAATTTATAAACAAAGAAAAACAGAACTGCGAAAATTGACAATTCCTTCCAGCGGATGAAAGCGTACCATACCGGAGCAGCGGCGTTCCAGAGGGAAAGGGCAATGGCGCCGAAACCTGCTGCGGAAAGCAAGCCTGTCGCGGCGGGACGGAACCCCGCGAAAAGGCTTTTTACAACCGTGCTTTCCTTAAAAGATTTCAGCATCCTGGCAACTATTATAATTACAATTATGGAAGGGGTAACGAGGCCCAGAGCTGCCATGTATCCGCCTGGGATCCAGGCGTACCGGAATCCGGAATAGGCGGCCAGATTTACGCCGACGGGTCCTGGTAAAGACTGGGCCACTGCCAGCATATTTCCGATAATCTCCCTGGAAAGCCAAACAGGACCGCCTTCTGCTGCATTGTCCGCGATCTCAAAAAGAAAGGGCAGGGTTGCAAGTCCTCCGCCAACGGCGAATAAGCCTATTCGAAAAAAGGTAATAAAAAGATAGAGGAGCTTCATGGCTGAACCTCCGGGCCGCGCTTTTGACGGTAAATAAAAAGACCGGCCAAGCCCGAAACAAGCACCAGCAGCACAGGCGACTTTAGAAAGGGCGGCAGAATTCCCGCGGGAAGTACCGAGACGCCAAAAACAATCAAAAAAATCATAAAGGCTTTTATATCCTTGAAAATTCCTTTTACCAGTTTTATGACAGTGTCCAGGATCAGGGCGCCTACGGCGATACGTATCCCTGCAAAAGCGTACTGTACCTCGGGTATATCCGCAAAATTGCTGATGAAGAGCGCCGCCGCGATAATAAGTGAAGCACCAGGAAGAAAAACGCCGAATGTCGCAATTATTCCGCCCAAAATTCCTTTTTGCTTATAACCCACAAACGTTGAAAGATTAACCATGATTATACCAGGCGTTATTTGGGCAATGGTATAGTATTCCATTACCTCGTCCATTGTAGTCCAGCCTCTTTTATTGATGAGTTCCCGTTCCACCACCGGGATCATCGCGTAGCCGCCCCCAAAGGTACTGACTCCGATTTTTAAAAAGGTCAAAAAGATCTCAAGGTATTCTTTCATCCTGCTCATCCCAGAGGTTCATTTACAAAATCTTTTTTGGCTGCATCTTTTTCATCCACGATGATCCGCAGTTCTTTGAGCTGTCCGGGACTGACTGTGTTCGGACTGCCGTCCATAAGACCTTCCGCAAATGAGTTTTTGGGGAAGGCGATTACTTCCTTTATTGTGTTCTCGCCGGCCATGATCATCACTAGTCTGTCCAGGCCGGGAGCAATACCGCCGTGAGGAGGCGCTCCAAATTTGAAGGCTTCAGTAAGAAAGCCGAATTTCGACTCTGCTTCGGCACTGTCAAAACCTGCAATATTAAAGACCCGCTTTTGTAGTTCCGGATCGTGGATTCTGATGGAACCGGATGCCAGTTCTACGCCATTTAGTACCAGATCGTAAAGGTCTCCTTTGACAGCTCCGGGATCTGTCTCAAGGGTCTTGTGGTATTGTTCCTGGGGAAAGCTGAACATATGATGTGCCGCTTCCCATCGGCTTTCTTCCTCGTTCCATTCAAAGAGGGGGAAATCCACAATCCAGACAAACTCAAATTTTGCCGGGTCGCACAGACCAAGATCCCGCCCCAATTTGGAACGTACGGCGCCGAGCGCTGTGTTGGCAATTTTTCGTTTGCTGTCCGCTACAATCAGGATTAGGTCGCCAGGTTTTGCCCCGAGTTCGTTTATGATTTCTGCTGCCTGCGAATTAAAAAATTTTCCGACACCTCCTTCCAGAGAAGGCATGTCACCGTTTCCGGCTCTCATCCAGGCAAGGCCCCGGGCCTTGTATATCTTTGCCTGCGCTTCAAGCTCTTCGATCTGCTTTCTGGAGTATTCAACGGTTCGTTCACCAATCCTGCCGGGAACAACAAGGGCCTTTACGGCGCCGCCTGAAGCAGTAATGCCTTTTGCAGCCGCAGCTTTCTTTTCCGCTTCACCGGCGGCAAGGGCATCTTTAAAAGCCTGAAATTCGGCTCCGGCAACCCAGGGCGAAAAATCTTTCAGGAGCATATCGAACCTGAGATCGGGCTTATCGCTTCCATAGATCTCCATGGCCTCTTCATAAGAAAACCTTGTGAACTTTTGCGGCAATTCCCGGTTCAGGGCTTTTTTAAAGATATGGCCCATGAGGCCTTCGGTCAAAGAAAGTACATCATCCCTGCTGACAAAAGACATTTCGATATCAATTTGGGTGAACTCCGGCTGCCGGTCTCCGCGGGCATCTTCGTCCCTGTAACAACGGGCGATTTGAAAATACCTGTCAAACCCGGATACCATAAGTATCTGTTTGTAAAGCTGCGGCGACTGGGGAAGGGCATAGAATTTGCCCGGATAAAGCCTGGAAGGAACCAGATAGTCCCTTGCGCCCTCCGGAGTTGAACGTATGAAAGTAGGGGTTTCTATTTCCAGAAAACCCTTGTCTGTCATGTATTCCCTTACTGCAAAGGAAACATCACTGCGAAGTTTTATCTTTTTCTGCATTGTGGCTGAACGGAGATCCAGGTAGCGGTACTTCAGGCGCAATTCTTCCCTGGCATCGGTTTTTTCATCAATTTGAAAGGGGAGCGTTTCACAACGGTTAAGTATGGTTATTTTTTCAATTGCAACTTCAATTTCACCTGTGGGCATGTCCGGGTTAATCATGGAATCCGGCCGCCGCCGGACACAACCTTCCACTGCCAGACAGAATTCATTTCGCAGCTCCGCGGTTGTCTGTGCAAGGTCCACGGGAACCTCTCCGCCGGGAAATGAAATTGGATCTACCACTGTTTGGGTTACCCCGTAACGATCACGAAGATTGATAAAGGAAATTCCTCCATGGTCCCGTTTTCTGTGTACCCATCCATTCAGGACAACCTTTTTACCTTCATCAGCCTTTCTGAGATCGCCGCAGGTAATGTTTCGTTTCATTGTTTCCATAGGGAAATAGTAATAAAGAATGAGGAAAGAGAATAGAGGAACACCTAATGCGAAAAAAGTAATTAAAGATTAAAACTTCGGCACCTGCCTGTGGTTTTCCGGAGAACGCTTTTAGCGTTTTTGACGCACAGGGTTTTTTATTCAATGAAGAACCCCGCAGCAAGCCGCGGGGTATGGACCCCCGCCTTCTAATCAATGTTTTTCAGAAACTGATATTTCCGCAAAACTCTATTCTATTCTTTCCTGCAGATTAAGTGTGTACCGAACCGTATAGGGTTTAAAAGATTCCCTTAAGAGAACCCGTGAAAAACTTTCTGCCCAGAAAGGGAGGTCAAGGAGAATCTGAGTAATATCTTCGGCATCAAGGTATTCAAGGAATTTAACCAGAAGAGTCTCTCCGACGCCGAGGCCCCGATACTCAGGTTTTACCTCCAAACTTTGAATATAGAAAACCTGACCTTTGGCTATTCCCGAAATGAAACCTGCAAATTCTCCGCCCCCGGATTCAGCGGTCATGGCAGACACCAAAGGCAATGCCGGGGATTTCTGCCGCCTGTTTTCAGGATCAGGATCCTCACCGGGAGTTTTATTGAAAAGGTTGGTTGAAAGATAATGAAAGGTTTGGGATTCCCTGACAATAATTTCAGCGGAATTCTTCATCCCGTCTTCAACAAGGATTTTTTTAAATTCTTCCTGGCAGAGACGGTTAAGTTCCTCAGCCTTTGCCAGGTCTTCTTCCCGGAAAGGGCGAAAACGAAAATCCTCATGTACCAGATCGACGGTTTCTTCAGGCTCCTCGCCAATTTTCTCCAGCCCCCATTCTTCCCTTAGGCCGTTATACCACCTGAGTACCGCCTGCTTCATCTCCTTTTCTTTAAACGAAAACCAGATCTTCTCCACTTCAGGATAACGGCCCAGAGTATCTTTAAAGGCCCTGAAAACACCCTTTCCCCGGCCAAGGGCGGAACTCAATTCCTCCCGTATCAGAGGATTCCTGAACCCGGTGGCAAAACGTTCCATCAGTCTGAACCCGCTGGCTGAATCCCATTCCGGAAGATCTATGTACCGTTCACCCTTCTCTGCGTCTTCTTCCTCCAAAAGACCCATGCCATCAATCCCGCCTACAATTACTCCTTCATCGGTGTCCAGGAAATATGCTCCGGCCTGATCTTCCATTGAAAATAAAATATCATCAATCAGCGCTTCGGTAAGTTCAAATTGCATATTTCCACTATACCATAGCTTTGTTTTTTTGAGGCGGTTTTTTTATTTTGCCGTCAAGCAGTCTATCTATGTTTAGAAGTCCAGGTATCCCATGAGTATCAGCTTGAAGTTGTCGTAAGTAAGGCCTCCCTCCGAATAGGAAGTTAAATAAACATTGCTCGCCTCTCCCACTACTTCTTCTATATAAGTACTCATGCAATCCAGAAGGACATCATCGTTAATACCGGTCTTCATAACCTCATCATTGATCCACTTAATGGCATATTCAACACCCGCGTTTGTAACCATGGCGGATACTGACACAGGCCATGTGGAAAGCCTGTCGGTCATATTCCTTTCTTCGGCAATACGGCTCGCCTCACTGATCACGTAGGCAAGGTCAGGCGGTCCGTCATTCATTTTTATGCCGAGCGCTTCGGGGAATCCGTGGAAAGGAGACGGGCAGCAAGGCTGCGGAAAGATGGCATGGCAGTCTACAACCGCTTTAATCAGCGGCACCTGCAAATTGCAGTTGGTACAGAAAAAAGCGGTATCTTCACCATACTTGGCTACCATCTTTGGCACATCATCAAGGATAAACTGCCATGCAGCATCAATGCCGGCTTCACCCTTGAAATCAAGAGCTGTGGCATCTGTATACCTGATGCCTTCGGCTACGCAGGTATCCCGTATCAGATCGCGGCGCCGGATCAGGAAAGGCTGGGACATGTGTCTGGGGAATGAGTAGTGTACGAAGGCCTTTGCTCCCTGTTTTTTAGCCTGTTTCACCATGGCATAGCCCATGCCCAAAGAATTACAGTCAAAAATAAGGCTGGCACGAGCCGCGGCTTCCGGAGTAGGATCCTGACTTGAGCGGTAGACTATAAATACATCGTCCCTGGTCTCCTTAAACTTATCCACAGCTGCGTTGGAGCCCAGCAGGGCCTGATTCAATACCAGGGCTTTTAATTCCCTGTCAGCTGCCAGTTCGGCCAGGGTTTTAATCATCTCATCCTGCTGGGTCTGGAAATTGGAAGACCAGGAAAGATGGATAATTTTATCAGCTCCATACTTTGCAATTACCGGACCTACAGAGTTAAAATCCTCTTCATTGGTTAAAGTATCGCTTGTAACCACTGCAATTTTTCCCGGGAACATTAATTTATTATTTCCTTCCAAAATGAATAATCTCCTTTTTATTTAAGGTATTATTAATAATCCAGATAAGCCATAAGCAACAACTTGAATTTATCATAGGTTTTGCCGCCCTCCGAATACGATGTCATGGAAACTTCAACACTCTCTCCAATAACCTTCTTGACATAATCGCTCATACAATCCTGAAGAACCCTTTCATTGATGCCATTCCTGGGTACTTCTCCCTTTATACACTTAATGGCGTATTCTGCGCCTGCGATCGTATACATCATGGAAGCGGAAACAGGCCATGTGGAAAGCCTGTCGGTCATATTTTTCTCCGCAGCTATATTGCCTATCTCACTTATCACATAGCTTAAGTCAACCGGCCTTTCGATGTTATTTATACCGAGCGCTTCCGGGAAACCGTGAAGGGGAGAAGGGCAGCATTGCTGCGAAAAGATGGCATGGTTATCTACAACCGCCTTGATCAGCGGTATCTGAAGAGAACAGTTGGTGCAAAAGAAACATGTGTTTTCGCCGTACATTGCCACAAGTTTCGGCACATCTTCAATTATGAACTGCTCAGCAGCATCATTGCCTGCCTCCCCTCTGGGGTCAGGAGCTGTGGAGTCCACAAACTTTATATCTTCTTCTCCGCAGGTCTTTTGGATCATGTTGCGGCAGCCGGACAGCTCAAGTATGGACATGTGCCTGGGGAAGGAATAATGGACAAAAACCTTTGCGCCCTGTTTTTTTGCCTGCAAGACAATTGCCCGGCCCATACCCGGAAGATCGGTATCAAACATCAGGTTGGCGCGCAGGGCGGCCTGCGGCGGGGATTCGTGAATCCCACAGAAAACGAGGTAAATATCGTCTCTGCTTTCCTTAAGATTATCAATGGCAGCGTTTGTGCCGGGCAAAGCCTGATTTATAATAAGTGCCTTAATATCCCTGTCGGCAGCCAGGGTGGCAATAATGTCTATCATCTGCTTCTGTGCGGTTATAAAATCCTTGGGCCAGATTACATGAAGAATCTTTTCAGCGCCATATTTTGAAACCAGATGCTCCACAGAGTGCCAATTATCTTCATTGTCAACAGTAGTTACTATGGCGATTTTTCCCGAAAACGAATATTCATTGTCATCGACTGAATTTTCGGTCATAAATTACCTTTTCCTTATGTTTTTTACAGACGCATGAATGAAGGAATTAAATAATAGCATGTTCAACCCTGATAGTCAACTATATTTCCGGTATCAGCAGTAATTTAAAAAAATTTCGTTATTGCCATGAATTCCTGGTAATTTATCCAGCGTGAAGTCTCAGCAGTACAGAAAATAATGCATATTTTAAGGAAAAATTAAGAACCCAGCGATAAACGTGAACAACAGGTTCGGCGGGGTATGGAAAGCCTCCTTCCAACCATCAATTATCCTGTTTTTGAAGTCTAAAGCCAAAAAAAATCCGTTTGGGTTTGTACTTTTAATCCTTTTACAACTACCAACGGCAGAGATGTCAGGGTATATTTCACGCCTGGGAAATTAAAAGCTGACGCTTTTTTGGTACTTAACCTTGAATATTTTGTTCTTCCAAAGCAAATTTTTTGATCTTTTTAGTTTACCGGCGCCAAGAAAGTAATTTATCGCCTCCATGGCATCATTTTCCGACCAATGTATGTTTTCTGCCCTGGCTAAAATCTCGGCAGCTTCACCTGATGTAAACAAGCGGCTGTTTCTGTGAAAAAAATCCAGCAGGGGGCGTTCTTCCCGGAGGAAATTATGGGCTTCCCTTTCGCATACATCACAGCATGCCGTGCCGGGACTGTCTTTTTCTCCTTCATAATCAAGAAGATCAAGGAGGGCTTCTCTTCTGCAGTGATCGCTGTCGCGGGCAAAGGCCATAAGCCTTGTAATCCGCATCCTTGCAGCCCCGGTACCGGCCCTTGATAAGGATCTATCGTCTTCCGGCCCCCAGAGAAATATTGCCCTGGAAGGATTTCCATCCCTGCCGGCTCTTCCTGATTCCTGAAGGTAGGCTTCAACCGAAGGCGGACAGTCCCGGTGTATTACGGTACGAATATCACTCTTGTCAATTCCCAATCCATAAGCGCAGGTTGCCGCGAGAACAGCCTCGCCATTATGCAGGAACCAGTCCTCGGTCTCTTTTTTCTCTTCCCTGCTTAAACCAGCGTGGTAGAAACGTATCTCCTTTTTCCAGGACAGATCCCTCCCGGCAATTTCGTTTCTTAAATAACGGGCAAGGTTTTCTGTACCTGGCCTGGAAGAACAAAACACAATTGCCGGCCGCTTGTTTTTTAAAACCAGATCCCTTACCGCCAGGTTCCGCAGTATACAGCCCTGGGCAGCGTAAAAGATATTCTTTCTGTCAGGATTTCCTATGATCCGTTGGGCGCCGCCGCCGCCGAAAATGTATTTCTCGATCTTTTCCAGCACTGCTGCCCCGGCTGTGGCTGTAAAAGCAGTTATCAGCGGCGCAGAGGCGGCTTTAATTATTTCATGGATTTCCAGATAGGAGGGCCTGAAACTTTCGCCCCACTCGCTTACACAGTGAGCTTCGTCAATAACAATATGAATGATGTTCATTTCTTTTAGGCGGCTCAATATTCCCTGGGTAAGCAGTACCTCCGGGTTGGCAATTAAAAATCTGCTCTCTCCGGAACGCAGCTTCCTCCATATTTCTTCCCGTTCTTCACGGGATTGGCCGCCCCGGAGTACAACTGGCGAAAACCCCTTTTCGGCAAGACGGCGTTCCTGATCTGCCATTAAACCCAGGATTGGATAGATAACCAGAGTTGGTCCTTCCATGAGCATTGCCGGCAGCTGGAAACAAAGAGACTTTCCCGCTCCGGTTGGAAGGATGACAATCTGCCGGCCCAAATTATCCCTGTCGGAGAAAGAACCATGCTCAAAAGGATCACTTTCTCCCCCGCCTTCACCAGGCCAGCATACTTTAATTCCTGAAGCTTCCGCCGCTTCCAGGATATTGGCTATCACAAGCCTCTGATACGGGAAAAGGTAGAAAAGGCCAAAGAGTTCTTTAACCGCCTGACCAAGCGGGTCGTATTGATCTTCGTTCATATATATATACTGCGCGGAGATGCGGATTTGCTTTGGAAAAATAACAGTTTAACGTTTCTTTTGGGTTTTTTTCGGGGCGGTATTCTCTTCCAAACCGAGATCGTCGGTTTCTGCCGAAGAAGCCAGCACCTCAGAGCCTTCAGGTTTGGACTTGGGCAGGATGCGCATGCGGGGCCGACGGGAAGGACGGTAAATTCTGGCTACAAAATTTATCAGGAAAACATAAAGAACAAGAACCACAGTCACTGCCAAAACCTGCCAGGAGGAGATTACCTGAATAAGCAAATGCCTTATTTCCGCACTGAACATATAACTAAAATATACCAGAGCAGATAAACAGTAAAGTACAAAATACCGCATTGCAGTCATAAGGGCTTTAAGAGTATGATAATAAAATGGGTGATTTGCACTTTACTGTTCTGGACCTTATAGATATTGATCTAAAAGAACACAATTCCCTGAACCTGAAATGCATTGGAGGCAGGAAAGGCCTGTCCCGGGAATTGATTGTCCAAAACATTAACAGGCCGGGACTCGCCCTGTCGGGGTTCTTCGATTCTTTTGCCCCTGAACGGCTCCAAATCTTCGGCCGCGGAGAAGCAGCTTACCTAAAAAAACTGGAATCGGACAAAAAAACCGATACAATCCGCAAGATGTTTACCTACCCCATCCCATGCTGTATTTTTACCCACAGTCTGGTACCGAACAAGTCCTTCACAGAAATCGCCGAAAAAGCAGACTGCCCTCTCCTGCAGACAGATCTCTCCACATCGGAATTCAGTACCCGGATTATGCGGATTCTTTCGGGAATTTTCGCTCCCCGGAAAAGCCTTCACGGAGTTTTGGTTGAGGTATACGGTCTGGGCGTTCTTATTATAGGAGATTCCGGGGTAGGGAAAAGCGAGACAGCCCTGGAACTCATCATGCACGGACACCGCCTTGTTGCAGATGATGTGGTAGAAATTCATTGTGTAAACGGCAACAATCTTATGGGAACCGGCGCCAACAAGATAATTGCTCATCACATGGAAATTCGCGGAATGGGCATAATCAATGTAACCCATCTTTTTGGGGTAGGGGCAATCCGGGAACGAAAACAGATCCAGCTGGTGGTCAAGCTGGCGGAATGGGATTCCAGTAAGAATTACGATCGCATTGGCCTTGAAGAACAGTATATGGAAATTCTGGGGGTAAATATACCCAAACTTGAGATTCCGGTTAAGCCGGGACGGAACATTCCCATTATCATTGAAACCGCAGCCATGAATGAACGGCTAAAAATGATGGGTTACAACGCAGCCAAGGAATTTAACCAGAATATCCTTAAATGGATTGAAAGTGACAGTGCAAGGGCTGTATATTTCGGCAGCGAAGATATTATTTAAAGGTTAATGATGATAGAGCAGATGGTCACAATTTCAAACAGAGCAGGGATACATGCCCGGCCCGCAGCGGTCCTGGTTCAAACAGCCAAAGACTTTAAATCCAATATCTATTTTGAAAAAGGCAATAACAGGATCAACGCAAAATCCATCATGGGAATTCTGACCCTGGCCGCGGCTTATAGAGCAGAAATCAAAATTATCGCCGAAGGGGAAGATGAGAAAGAGGCGGTGGAAGCCATAGTCCGGCTTTTTAAGTCCAAATTTGAAGAAGAATAACAGGAATTATTGTAAATAAGCACGCCAAGCCGCCAAAGCGCCTGGTCAGTACGCCGCGCATATTTAATCTTTATTTTGACTAAAAAGTGCTGTAAAAAGCAGTAGTTTTATTATTTTTTTAGTGGTACACTGGATCAATGAAGGAAGCCACTGAACGCCAGAAGGAAGTTTTGGGTTTCATCGCCAGATATATAAATATCCATGCATATCCTCCTACCATAAGGGAAGTGGCGGATTTTTTTTCCATCTCCGTAAAAGGCGCTCATGATCATCTTACAGCTCTAAGAAAAAAAGGTTTCCTGAGACAGGGAGACAAAAAATCACGCACCATAGAGCTGGTAAAGACCGGAACAGAAGAAACTGATGAATTCGCGGAAATCCCCGTTCTTGGGGCTGTGGCTGCCGGAAGGCCAATTCTTGCCATAGAAAACATGGATGGCTTCATCAGAATTCACAGATCCATATTAAAGAACAATAAACAGTACTTCGCCCTTAAGGTAAAGGGTGATTCCATGCAGGACGCGGGAATCATGGACGGCGATACGGCTGTAATTGAGCAGCAAAACATCGTCCGTAACGGTGAAATCGCCGTGGTAATGCTGGACGAATCTGTTACACTCAAAACCTTTTACCGGGAAAATGCCAGAGTCAGACTACAGCCTGAAAATTCAAAATATTCTCCGATTTTTTGCAGCAGGGATGTTAGGATCCTGGGAAGACTGGCGCATATTTTCCGTTCCTATGACAACGCTCCGGCGCTTTAATTGCAGGACCATGACGGGAAAAACGAACGCTTTTAAAGCATGGCTCTTTCTGGGGCCTGAAATCGGTGAAAAAGAATCCGCAATAAAAGAAATACGAAAAAATCTCTCCTCATTCGGTGATGTGCTCTCTGGAGAAGAAAAGCTGTCTCCCGGAGAACGTTTCTCCTCAGGGGGGCTTGAAGAGACTGTTTATTACACCGGGGAAACAACAGTTTCCACAATGATTTCCCATATGCGCAACGGTTCCCTTTTTGCCGAAAAAAGACTCTTTATTGTCAAATGCGCCGAGGGAATCAAAAAAAAAGAAGATATAGACCAGTTAACATCTTTCATTGAATCCCCGCCGGATGATACTTATCTCATCATGATTTCAGAAGAAACCAGCATTTCAAAGGGAATTGAAAAACTGGTTTCCCCAGCCAATAAGAGGATCTTCTGGGAACTTTCGGACAGCCGGAAATACGAATGGGTGGAAAACTTTTTCAGGAAGGAAGGTTTCAGAATCAGGGAAGATGGAATAGAAACCATCCTGGAACTTGTGGAAAACAATACCGCTGCCCTTAAGCAGGAATGCTCCCGGCTCACACTCTTCCTGGAGAGAAACAGTGAGATCTCGGGAGAAGCAGCCGAAAAATGGCTTTCCCATACACGCCAGGAGTCGGCTTTTACCCTCTTCTCACGGATTGCCTCTGGGGATCTTTCAAGGAGCCTGGAATCCATGAATGTCCTTCTTGCGGCAAAGGAAGCTCTCCCGGCAATTTTCGCAGGTCTTGCCTCCTGTTTCAGAAAGTTAATGAATTACCTCGCCCTAAAAGAAGAAGGCGTCACTGATGAGGCGGAATTCAGAAAAATAGGCGTCTCTTCTCCAGGCGCCAAACGCGATTACGCCGCCGCAGGCAGACGCTACAATTCCGCTTCAGCCGAAACCTGCCTTGCCCTTACCGCCGAATACGATCTCTTGACCAGAGCATCCGGAACATTTCCGGAACAAATTTTGATGAACAAGTATTTGTACAAGATCCATTCCCTTGGCAGGAGTTCGTGACAGCAGGGAGTGAAATATGGGCTTTGGTTTTGATGCGTTTTTACATTATAAGCGATTAAACTCTTGACAATTAAATAGTTTTTACATTATAATGAAAAAAATGAATATAGATCGCCCTGTATACCTTAAAAAACTGTTTAGCTTCAAGGATAAACACCTCATAAAGATAGTAACCGGCGTAAGGCGTTGCGGGAAATCCACTTTACTCGAACTGTACCGGGAGGAACTGGCGAAGCAGGGCGTATCGCCCATACAAATGCAGAGTATAAATCTCGAAGATCCTTTTTATAGGGACTTGATGGACTGGCCAAGCCTTTATGATTATATAAATGCCCGCCTTGCGCCGGATAAAATAAATTATATATTTATAGATGAAATTCAGAATATAAAGGATTTTCAAAAAGCAGTAGACGGCCTTTTCATAAAAAAGAATGTGGATCTATACCTGACAGGTTCCAATTCCCGTATGCAGTCCGGTGAATGGGCAACACTGCTTTCGGGCCGCTTTATCGAGATACACATGTTTCCTCTGTCATTTAAGGAATATGTAAGCGCATACAGAAAACCTGCTGCCCTGGACAAAAAATATGCTGATTATCTGACTTATAGTTCTTTCCCCCAGATGATTCAATTCATGCAGGAAGATACTGATGCCAGCGAGATGAAGGTTATTTCCCGTCATTATTTGGAAGGCATATACAATACAATAGTCCTGAAAGATGTAATGGAGAACAGGAAAATAAGAGAAACGGGGCGCCTGGAAAAGGTAATACAGTTTATGGCTTCTGTAATCGGCTCGGAAATTTCCATAAAAAAAATCAGTGATACCATGACTTCTGACGGAATAAAAATGCTGCCCTTGACAGTTGAAAGTTACCTGGATGCCTTCCGCTCAAGTAATATCCTGTACCGTGCTGACAGGTTTGATGTAAAAGGCAGAAAGATCCTTAAAACACTTAATAAGTATTACCTGGTAGACATGGGACTAAGGAGATTCCTCCTGGGTGACAGGAACGAGGACAGCGGTCATGTTCTGGAAAACATTGTATACCTGGAACTATTGCGGCGCGGTTATAAGGTTTATACAGGTAAAGTAGCAGAAAAAGAGGTGGATTTTGTTGCCGAAGGCGCAAATGGAACAGAATACTACCAGGTTGCAGAAAGCGTTCGCGGGGAGGAGACCCTGAAACGGGAACTCCACTCATTAAAAGCAATCCATGACCATAATCCGAAATTTATTTTAACCCGTGATTATGAATCAGGAATATCGCATAGCGGAATAAAGCAGTTGAATGTTCTGGAATGGCTATTAAGCTGAAATTTAGTGTCATAACTCAACATCACCCTGCAGAATTCTATCTATTATGACTTCTATACTTGGCTCACGGATAAAAATATCGGCGATTGATACGGATTGGGATATAAGTCCAATCAGTTCCGGCGCTTTATGTTTAGCGGTTTCAAATTCAAAGGTAAGTGTATTGTCCTCTGAGGAAACATTACTGATGCCGTCAAGTTTTAAAACCGGGATCAGCTGATCGCCGTTTCCATCAAGATCAAATTGTATAGTCTTGGTGTTTCCGTATAATTTTCGAATTTTGTCTACCGATGTGTCTACAATTATTCGTCCCCTGTTGATTACGATAATACGCTGGCATAATGCCTCAATATCCTGAAAATCGTGACTTGTTACTATAAATGTAGTTTTTCTTTGGCTATTCATCCGGCGAATTAAGCCTCTAATGGCCGATTTTGTAGACGAATCAATGCCTACCGTAGGTTCATCCAAAAAAACAATTTTGGGTTCATGAAGCAGAGCAGCGGCAATATTACAGCGCATTTTTTGACCAAGGGATAACTGTCTTTCAGGGACCGGAAGTAAATCGCGAAGACCGAGAGCCTCCGTCAGCATGGCGAGGTTTTCTTCAAAGCTCTTTTGCGGAACATTATAGAGCACCCTCAATAAATTAAAAGATTCTATGACCGGCACATCCCACCAAAGCAATGACCGCTGCCCAAATACAACGCCTATTTCCGCGTTGTTGCGGACACGGTTCAGAGCCGGATGGCGGCCAAAAACAGTTATGCTGCCGCTTGTAGGGGTAAGGATTCCGGACAACATCTTGACAGTTGTAGACTTGCCGCTG
>JGI24702J35022_10001570_pt1 | contig 14181 bp, 17 predicted proteins | sample TergutTh196P4_FD_35022 | JGI IMG/M metagenome (IMG submission 35022)
CGCCATCTCTCTGCGGGTTTGTACTTGCGGGCGACATAAAGCAGATCCCTCTTGATCTCAGAGTTATTCACTATATCTATGTGTTTGCGCACATGTTCTGAATCAGGATATTCAAGAGATCTGGAACCCTTTATCACGTCTTTGCATATCTTTTCGTTGGTGACAAAGTCTTCTTCGAGATATGTCCTGCCATAACTGCAGGAACTGAATTCCTTTATCCGTTTTTCTCCTCTTCTCCAGGCCTCGAACGTGCCCTTGCTGATGTTTATTATCTCTGTATCCGCCCAATGACCCATTTTTATACCCCCGATTATTATCTTCCGCCAAATGGACCGCTATCCGTCATCTCTTCCCCAGATGTGTATTCGGACATTCTTCCCACTGTCTGTTACATCTATGTGTGCATTTTGATATACGACATCGTAGTATTCTATATCGTCGAATGCGTCGCAGAACGCTCTGAATTTTTTGTCCTTTATCCCGTATTTGTCCATTTCGGAGAACATAACGCTCCAGAGTTCCGAGAGATCTTTTTCGGTTATCTCTTCTTTCTCCCGGAGGTCATTTACGATCTTACGGAACTTTGCATTTTTTTCATCGTTGATGTCTTCCCATTCTTCGATCTCGCACAGGGCATTACGGAATGTAGCAAGCACCTCATCATACGGCGGCCCCCATTCTTCCGGGTCCACGTATTTCTTATTTGCATGCTTTCTTTGAACAGTTTCCCCGTGGTGTCTCATGAATATCATCAGCATGGAAATGTATGAGCCGTCCCATGTTTCGGAATTTTCTATGTAGTGTTTTTTGCCAAGGAAATATCTGCGCAGAACATGCAACAGATCTGCCCTTACCACCGGGTCATCTATCGGGTCCAAATACTCACCGAACCAATCCTCGTCGGGACGTTCATTCGTCAGAGGATCGTACACGGTGTCCGGTCTTTCCTTCGTGGTCGTGAAATCATCATCCCTAAGATCACAGACAGGATAGCCGCCGCCTTTTATTCCGACCTCTCCGCGTCTCCATTTCTCGAACATTTCTTTGCTTAAGTACATGAAAGCGTGCTCCGAAGAGCTGTTCGTTTCAAATACCGATCCCCTTATCGTTGTTTTCATCTCTGTTGCCTCCCGCTGAAATCGTTACCTGCCCCACATGTGTATGGTGACGGTCCTCCCGTTGTCTATTATTTCCATGTACGGATGCTGGTACACGGGATCATCGTCGGTCGCATCTTCCCACTCTTCCGGGTCCACATGCTCTTTCTTCGCTTCGCATTTGCAGATCATATCTCCTCCCGATCCCTCATGGAATCTCACTATGCCTCTGTACGTACCGCGCCTCCAATTGCCGAAAGGTATCCGCCAGATCGTGTCTGTGAAATCCCTCTCATCATACATATCACGGAAGTCACCTCTCATTTTCAATCTCTTTTTTCCGCGCTTCCAGGCTTCGAACGTGTTCTTGCTCATGTGTATGAAGCTGTGCTCCGAAGAGCTGTTCGTTTCAAACACCGACCCTCTTATCGTGATCTTCATTTTCATTCACCCCGTTGTCATATCCTGTCGTTCATCGTCCCCTTCACGACGGCGAACATTTCATCTATCGTGTCCTTCAGCCCGTATCTTTCCGCAGATGTGCTTGTGGCTGCGAACTGTTCTTTCACCAGGTCCACGTACATCGTGTGCGTCGCATCGCTTCCCTGGTAGCAGACGTTCCACACGTCCTCGCTTACGTGCCCTTTGATGCTCAGTTGTCCGAGTGCCAGATTGTCGAAGGAGACCACCCTGAACTCTTTGAACAGCCGGTCGATGCTCTTTTCCAGCACATCTGTCCTTTCTCTGACGTCCTTCTCGTGCCCTGCGTAATATTCCGCGCTCCTCCCCCAGTTCTTGTAACCGAGGATCAGAAGTTTCAGGTCCTTTTTCCCGTAGGAGTCTATCGTCTCCTGCGGCGTGAGGCCCGCGATCACATGCAGTACTGCATTCCGATTCTGCTTTGCGAAAGCACATATTTCCCGGCGGAAGCTCGAGTGCAGGGATATGCCTATGCCCTTCACCAGGTCTTCCTCTATCCATCTCTCTATCCTTCCGAGGTTGTCCAGCAGCTCCCTTTCATGCACGGTTATGTTGGCCAGGACCTTCTTTTCTCTGAGATATCCCAAAAGGCCATCGATCTGCGGATGCGACATCACGGAGCCTCCTCCTATGGCGATCTCGGTATGCGGCCTCATGGTTCTGAGGAATGTTCCGTCGGGGTCTGAGAGGTCCGCATGCTTTCCGTTCTCTGTGCTTTCCTCATGGCACATGACGCAGCCCATTTTGCAATGGTCGGTGATCTTCATGTCCACCGATTCGGGGAAGTCGGCCGAGAACTCGTCGTCCATCGTTGTGCGTATCTTTGTTCCGTCCTCCGTATTGATGAACACGCGGACATTGCCGTTCACATATTCTTTCCAGCTGTCGTCTGCAGACATTTTTTTCCTCCTTTTCTTTTTACATTTGCCCGTTGTGCATTTTGAGACCCGTTCTCCGTCCCATCATCTCCGTATGCCGGAGTATGAACTCTTTCGTCCCCGTTCGGATCGCCGAGTCCATCTCTTTGTCCGCGGGGGATCCGAGACACCTGTCCCTGTAATGTTCCTCGGTCTCCGCGAACAGTTTCTCCAGCATGTTCCGCATCTCGTCCAGCGTGTACTTCCCGTTCCTTATGTCAAGGAAGAACTCTCTCCTGAAGCTGCCCGTCACCGGGTCGTAGTATATCAACGCTTTCTCGAAGCTGCCGTGGTCGATGAACCAGCGTATCACGCAGAGCATCCGGTGCGCGTGCATCGCCTGTTTCGTGTCGTATCCGTGCATTTCGATCAGGTGCTGTGTGTTCGCCGTCCCTTTCTCAAGATATTTCATCTTGTTATGGAACATCCCCGTCGTGGAGTTGTAAAGGTACGGGATGTTCATTCCCGATATCCTTTCTCTGTTCGCATAGAACAGTCCCTCCATCTCGGGGCACATGTATCTCTCCGCGGCGAATATCGCCTCCAGGAACGAGGGGTTCGATTTCCAGAGGAGGTCAGGAAGTTTTCTGAGATCGTGCACCTCTATCTCGTAACCTTCTCCCTTTATCCCTTTGAAATATTCGTTGCGCGAGTACATGTCGTCCATCGTCGGTATCACGAAAGCTTTGAAGTCGTAGTCAGAGTCCTCCGTCTCAAGGCGATGGTTCCGTGACCCGGTGAGAGAGCATATCGCTGCCTCTCGGCCGGTCTGTTCCTTTACGATATCCACAGCTTCGTCTATTCTCATGTCATTCACCTCTCTTCACAAGGAACCTGTTGCTTATCGCCTTGAAGGACGTCCTGTAGTCCTGCGTTCTGTACACGATGCCTTCCCTCGGAACGTTACCGTTCAGCACGGACGCGCCGTCGCTCATTGCGATAAATTCGTCCATTGTCATGTCCGCGGGCATCGTCATAGTACCGAGGAACGGGACCGTCTCAAGTCCATGCCTTTTGCACATGCCCTCCATCTCACCGAAAGGCAGCCTCTTTCCGTCGACCCTGACGCTGAACACCTTTAACGTCACGTCCTCCGTTGTTATCTTGTAGTGATTCGTTCCGATATGGCAGCCTATCAGCTCTCCCTGCACCGTTACCGGCGCCTTATGCTCATCGAGCATCCTTTTCAGCCCCTCCTTAAGGCCGTACCTTTCGAACGCGTGGTACCAGGTACTCCCTCCGTACGTTGCGGATTGCTTCGTCCTGCGCGAATGCGCGTAGAACAGAGGAACGTTCCTGCTTGCCACATATATCTTTCCCGATGCATCGATATGTGCGGTGAACGATTGTCCGTCGAGCTTTTCGGTCATTGTGAGCTCCGCTCTCCTTGACTTAAGGTCCTCGAACAGTTCCACCAGATTCTGTATCCTTTCCTCGTCGGTCTTCGTCACGCCGATATCGTACGGGCTGGGGACCTTCTCCTTCTTCCGGGCCTTTCTCCTCTTGGGGAAGAGCCTGTACAGTATCCTCTTCCAGAATGAGAGCTTCGTCTCCTTCTTCCAGGGTTTATCCCAATCCGCTTTGCGTTCCGCGTACTCTTCGTTGTGTATGATCCTCAGATCGTTATCCTCTTTCCCTTTGTTCAGGAGTTTCGTCAGATCTGTTCCTTCCCTGAGCTTCGCGTATTCCTGCGGTACCCTGAAGCAAATTCCCTGGGAATACGAATCTCCGAACTTGCGTGTCTTGATCAGCGCAAATCCGTACCTGTCCGCATCCTTTGCGAGCAGGCCGAACATCTCATATTTCGTGTTCAGCCTGCTGTCTATCTCTACGTATACAACTTTGTCGCCTTCCTTGAACTCATCCTTACCGATGACCACGTTCCATCCGAGCACTTTTGCAAGCACGATCCTGTCCTTATCAGGGATAGGCCGTATGTCCGTGATGATCTCGATATGAGCCAAGCTCCTCTCTTTGTTCATTTTTTCCTCCCTCCTGCGGTCCCTGTCAGAGTTTCCGCGGTCAGGCAAAAATCAGTGACAGATCCCAACGGGAGGCGAACTGAGGATCATATGTAAGTGCCGTTTCACTGTTACAAAATAACGGCATCGTATGTCCACCTCCTGCTTTGGCTGTCATGTTTTTATCCCTGTGCCTTTGGGGCACGGATGACGGATACGGCATCTTGTTAATATATTTGCTCTCTGTAATTTTTTTCTGCGCTGCGTCACCCGTCATTTCCGTATGTATTGATCTCCGCATTTTCTTGATGTATGAATTGTTTCCATGTCTTTCTCAGTCATAAAACGGGTTGCGGACCGGGCTCTTATCGAATGCAAGGACATTGATATATTCCGCGGAATCCATGTTCGGCGTTGTCAGATTTTTGCATCTGTAAAATGCATGACCCTCAATGACCTTGACCGATCTCATACTTACTTCGGTCAATTTCTCACATTTATAGAACGCCCCGCTTTCGATGATCTCCACGTGGTCAATGTTCACCGACCTCAGGTTCTTGCAGTTGCGGAACGAATAGACTCCGACAGACCTCACGGTGGCCGGCGCGGTGTACGAGACGATCGTCGACCTCGGGGGGCATAATATTGCCTTTGACATGTCTTTGCTGTAAACGACCCCGTCTTCGCCGACCGTGAATGACCGGTTATCGGAAGCGATGTTTATCTTTTCCAGTTTTGCACAGCCGCCGAATGCGTCCGGATCGATGCTTTCGACCGAGTTCAGGGTCACGTCCGTCAGATTCTTGCAATCCTCGAACGTGCCTCGTTTAATTGCCTTTGCCGAGTTGATGGTGACGTCTGTCAGATGTCCGCATCCTCTGAACGCATCGTGCCTGACAGACGTCACCGTGTCCGGCGCGGTATACGACCGGTTCTTCAATCCGGGAGGACACAGCACGACCGTGAGCATGCGTTTGCTGTAAACGACACCGTCCTCGCCGACCGTGAATGATCTGTTGCTGGAAGCTATGTTTACGGTCGTCAGTTTAGCAGATTCAGAGAACGCACAATTGTCCAGATCCTTCACAGAATTCATGGTCACGGCGACCAGATTCTCACACCCGCCGAATGCGAACATTTCAACATTTTTCACCGAATTCATAGTTACTTCCGTCAAACCCACACATTCATCGAACGCATGCGGAGCAATGTTCCTCACAGAATCCATTCTTACTTCTTTCAGATTTGTGCAACCTCTGAAAGCAAAGGCCTCAATGTTCTCTGCCGGACACATGTCAATATTTTTAAGACTTGTACAATGTTCGAACGCACCATTCCCTATTGTCATGACCGAACTCATTCTCACGTCGGTCAGTTTTTCGCATCCGGAGAACAATCCAGAAGCAACGCTAACGAGAGAGTTCATACCCACGGTCATAAGATTTTTGCAATCTTTGAATGCATACATGTCGACCTCACGAACCAGATCGATGTTCACCGCGGTCAAGCTGTCGCACCGAGAGAATGCATACGGTTCTATCATCCTCAAAGTTGACGGGGCCGTATATGATTCGGTTCCGTTTCCCGCAGGATATAATATTAGTTCAGTAAGATCTTTGTTGTAAAGACCGCCGTCATCGCCGATAGTGAAATATGGGTTATCGGAGGCAACCCTTATCGTTTTTATACTTTTACACCCCTCAAATACAAAATAATCCATCTCTTTGATCAAGAACAGATCAACAGAAACAATGCCGGTACAGTAAAAGAACGCATCACGGTCAAGACACTCTATTGAATCCAGACTCAGATGTGTGAGACCCTCGCATCCATAAAAAGCACCTTCTTCGATTTTTATTGCCGATCTGATGTTTAATGATGTCAGCGATCTGCACTCCATGAATGAATGGGAACCGATGGTCTTTACCGATGCCATATCCACGGAAGTCAGTTTTTTGCATCTTGAGAATGCCCAGCATCCGATGGTCTCTGCGGAACTCATGTTCACAATCCTTATATTTCTGCAGTGGGAGAATGCTTCGCATCCGATGGTCTTTACCGAATTCATGTTCACTTCCACAAGGTTATCGCAGTTGCCGAGCACCCCGTCAATATCGCCGGGCTGCGGCGGTTCGGACAGCACAACGGGGGCGTGGTCATTGAACGCTTCGTCGCCTATGCTCACAACGGAATATACAGCACCGGAATGCATCACCTCCGCGGGAATGTCCAGAACCTTCGGGAGTTTGCCCGACCAACCGACCACCGAGACCGTCCGCGGGCTTTTTTTGTCCGTCTCGAACGTAAGGCTGTACGTATCTTCGCCGTAACATATTTCGAAGCGTTTTTTGGTCTTTTTGTCCACAGACCCCTTCATACCATTTTTCTTAGATTTCATTTGATCACTTCCACCCCATTCATCCAGATCTGACTGTTCATCATTGTTTATTTTTTGCAGGAAAATCGGTTTTGATCGCAGGATGTTCGGAGCCGTTCATTCCGTTCACGGCCTCCGTGAACTTCGCGATCGCCTGCATCTTGTATCTTTCGCACTCTTCCGCGGTTATTTCAACGGAGTCCGCGGCATCCACGGAAACGGGATCGAAGAGCGATCCGAGCGACGCCTTGGCACCGTTATCGTCGATGATCATCTCATGAGCGTCGTACAATATGCTGCGGTCGCCCCTCTTCCTGCCGACAGATATCACACGGACCTCGTTCTCTCTCGCCCTTTTCACTTCGCGTTTTAGGATCCTGCCTTCCCAGTTGATGTTCCGCCGTTCTTTGCACGATCTTTCGCATTCGTCCGCATTGTTCATCGCCGGGAACGAACGTCCGCATACTTCGCACACCCATTCCGCCGGCCTTTCCGTTACCACCGTCTCTCCTCCATCAAAGGTCCGTACGGGACATTCCCGCACGGATGTCATTTTCCGGATGTTGCGCGGTATTTAAAAATATTTTTTTCGTAATAAATGTAATATATGTAATTTGTAATATGCGGAAATATGACATCCGGACGCAAAGAACGTGTTGTGATCTCGTGCGTCACATTCGAAACGGCGAAGATAACCGAACCGGTGGTATATTACGCGGCAACGAGAGTGCATCTCATACATTATGCGGAACCTTCCGACGACGAGAACCTCATTTACAACGAATTCTACGATCACGTGTGCGACACGATAAGAAAAGATCTGCCGAAGGCGGAGATCGTCGAGCACGAAGCGGTCGTCTATGATTTCACGGCAATGCTCAGGACGGTGCTGAACATACTGGCATCGGAGGACAATGCGGACGTTTTTGTGAACATCTCGGCTGGAACGTCCGAATACACGGCCGCAGCGGTGATAGCGGCGATGATGGTCCCCGGGACAGTTCCGTTCTCCGTGAGCGCCAAAGAGTACAGCATTCCGTACGGGGATCTGAGAAAGATATATTACAGGGACGGCGTCCCCGTCGGGCTGGCGTTATCGGCGAACGAGCCGAGGGCGCTGCCGCATTACAGGATAGACGTGCCCGACGAGCATCTGGTCGTCGGCCTGAGGGTACTGGACGCAAAAAGCGCGGACGGACCGGTGAAAGGCACTGTCATCATAAAAGCGCTGAAGGAATGCGGCGTGTGGTACAGAAAGGAAAGGCCCAAGGAAATGGACGACGAAAAGAAAAGATATGAGGCCGTCTGCTATCAGAGGGACTTCGTGGACAGGTGGAAAGAGAACGGATGGATCGATAAGGACAAAAGAACAAAAAAGTATTTTGTCACCGACGCCGGAAGGATCGTTCTCGATACGTTCTACACCGGAGCCGCCGGCAGGAACAGATCTTAGACGTATCGCAAAGAACTCCGCAGACCGGTGCGGCCCCGCGCATCATATCGGCCCGTACGGATCCCTCTCCGCGTGATATGACCGCAGTGTCAGCGGCGTCACCGACAGTATTCACCAGATCACACAAAAATGCAAAATATGAAACTTATTTATATATTAATTACATTTATTGATTATGTTCGCCAAATCGGAGATGCAGTTGCTCTCGCACATCGGCAGAGGTTCCGTTACTGTCGCGGAACTGTCCGAGGCCATGAAGCTCAGTAAAGTGCAGATATACAGGACCGTGGCGTCCCTGCAGGAAAAGAAGGCGATCCGTTTAGAGAAAGGAGAGATCGTCTTTCAGGATCAGCCATATATGTACACATTGATGAACATCATGCACGATTCGTCCGCCGCCATCGTTCTGCTTGCCGGAAACGGTCTCGAAATCATCAGAGAGATGCGTGTGCCGAGAACGGCAGAGGAGGTCTCGGAGAGGCTCGGGATAAGCCAGAGTACCGTATCCCGTTCGATAAAGAGGATGAGGAACGTCAGCATGCTGTCAAAGGATGGCGACAAGTACGTAATAAACGACAGAATATGGCCCGACCTCAGGTCTTTGGCCGACAGGTATGCGGATTATTCCGACTCTTTCGACGAACGGATCCCTTCAGGGTCAAGAATATTTCACAGGTCCAGATCGTTGGTGATATTCTCAAACGACAGAAACCTGGAATATACAAGGACGGCGTTCTCCAGGTTCGATGATTACGGTATCGATGTGTACTTCGGCACACAGTATTACTGTAACCTTCCGGACACTCTGACCATACAGGACATACTGTCGCACTGTCTCGAGATAATCACAGCGGAGAAAAGCTGGAGGCTCAGGATGATAACGCTGATATTTTACAAAAAGTACAGAGATGAATTCAAGGACGTCGATCATCCGATGAAGGACGAGATGGAACTGGTGCTCAGGACAAAGAAAGGAAAGGTGGACGGGTGGGTCCCGTTAAGAGAGATGCAGGAACGTGCGACAATGTATGAGGTGGACCTGTATGATAACTGATTACTCGCAGATACAGAAGCTGTTCGCCGAACTGGACGGCCGCATATCAGGAAAGATCGCAGTGTACATGATCGGCGGCGGAGCACTGATGAAAAGAGAGATGAAGGACCAAACAAAGGACATAGACATTGTCGTTGAGACCGAAAGAGAGTACGACACCGTCCTCAACGCGTTCGCCGGCATGGGATTCTTTTCCGAGATACCGGACGGGTCCTACGGAAGGCTGTCGATACCCGGGATACTTAAGCGAGGCGGCACCAGGGTAGATCTGTTCTGCAGAGAGGTATGCGGCCGTTTCTCTTTATCGGAGAACATGAAGGAACGTTCGGTCCGTGACGATGTACGGTTAAAGAACATAGACCTCTTCGTTTGCTCGCCGGAGGACATATTTCTCTTCAAAACAATGACCGAGAGGGAAGGTGATTACGATGACTGTGTCGCCATAATCTCTAACAAGAACGATTTCGAATGGTCGGTGATCCTGAATGAGGCGCAGGAGCAATCCGGGAGGGGGAAGGCGGTATGGATCACATGGATCGCGAACAGGCTTGAAGAGTTCGCGGAGAGAGGAATGAACATCCCGGTATTGAATGATATGATAAGATTGGCCGATGAATATATTGCGGAGTGGGAGCGTGATATTCTTTCGAGGAATCCCGATCTGAAGTAAGTTCCGCAACCGCCATGACCGAAACCGACGGTGTCGCTCCGTAAAGCAGAACAAATGAGTTCTCTGACAGACCAGAACATATATCTTTCCGGAAGAACTGCACAGTAACGGTGCAAAGATGTTATCAACGGTATCCGTCATCAAAAGAAAGTCTGTGCGCAAGTACGACATGACACCGCTTCAGGACGAGACCCTGAACGAACTGAACGAATTCGTCGGAGCGCTGGAACCGCCGTTCGCAGGAAAATTCGGATATAAGATATTCAGCAAGAAGGAATATGACGTAAGATCGGGCGGCGCGTTCGGAATATCGGCGCCGCATTACCTCATGTTCTTCGGCGATAAGAATGATGACAACGTTCTCAGGAACATAGGGTATGCGGGCGAGCTGGCCGCTTTGAAATTAGCTGACATGGGCATAGGCACATGCTGGCTGGGCGGGCCGAAGAGCAAAGAAACGCTTGACAGTTCGGAATACGTGATATGCATATGCTTCGGCACTCCCGTCGGAGAGCTCCGGGGCAGTGAGAACGAAGCTGAAAGAAAGAAGCTTGATGAGATCGCCTCAAATTATAATGATGAACAGAAAGAGATGCTGCGGTATGTCCGTCTGGCGCCGTCGGCGAGAAATCTGCAGCCGTGGTTCTTCAGATGCGGATCAGACCGGATACACGTGTTCAAAGTAAAGACGGGCGGACTGATGTCGAAGCTGGCGTTGTTCAAGGTGCTACAGAAGATAGACATCGGCATCGCGATATCCCATTTCTCTTTCGTTAAGTTCACGATAGAGAACGATCCGCAGGATGATAAAGGGATGCAGTATGAGTGCACTCTGAAGTTCTGACGCTGTCGGCGTCGCAAAGGTCAGACGGTCACGGGACCGCACAGCGGCGGAGAACGGACGGAACATATGAGTCCGAGACGTAGTAACATTCATCACAGCCTGAGGACGGCGTTAACCGTGTTCAGGTTGCGCGCGGTGCATATGACGCCGAGCTCCTTCTCAAAGAAGTTGTTCGTAAGGTTCGTTCTGTGATACTTTTCGCACATCAGATAGATGACGTCGCCCGCAAGCTTTGCGGCGTCATCTTTGTAATTCCATTCGTCATCCTCGTCGAAATGAGCGGGGCCGTTCATGAATATGATGTACGAATGTTCGTTCGGAACGCCGCGGAACGGATATCCGTCGATCGTTCTCTTAAGTTCGTCCATTGTTCTTATAATGCAGAAGGCGTTGAATCCGAACTCTTTCTCAATGCCGTTCTCGATCAGTGAAACGATATCATCTTTATTCATCTCGGTGTCGAAGGCGAAGTTCCCGCTTTGGCCGTATGCCTTCACATCATTGAACGAAGAGGAGAGCATGGCTGTGATGTCAGCAATGCTCACTCTTTTGGTACTGCCTACGTTGATGCCCCGGAGGAATGCGGCGTATCTGACCATGATACGGATATGCGATGCGGCGGATAATATGTCTTCCTGCTTGTACCCGCGCACAGCAGAGGCCCCGCATGTTGTGCGCAGCATCCGCACAGAACAGTTTACTGATGAACGGTGCAGAATTAACGCGAAAAACGTGCATAGCCAGAGTGATTTAGTGGGCCTAGTCGGATTTGAACCGACGACCATCCGGTTATGAGCCGGACGCTCCACCGAACTAAGCTATAGGCCCGTTTTGATACTGGCGCCGTCGCACGGGATCGAACCGTGGACCTTATGATTAACAGTCATACGCTCTACCTGCTGAGCTACGACGGCAGTGAATTGGCGAAACGTTGGGATATATTAAAGTGTTACGTTCGTGAGAATATTTCCCGCAAACGGTCTATCCTCTTCCTCAGCCCGTCCAGCGATTGTTCTACGTTTGCCATGAACTCATCGTATCTCTCGGTCACGCGGGCGCCTTCCGTTGACGGTGATATAAGACCTTCGTTCTCCAGAAGTCTCAATGAATAGCGAACTTTGTGCTTCGGTATGCCGAGTATCTCCGATAACCGTATTATCCCGATCGGCTGATTCTCTCTGGTTGCGCGGAGCATCATGACGTGCCGTTCTATCAATTCAAGCTCCGACGTCATTTTTTCCATGATGTTGTCTTTTCTGTTCACGTGACCGCTGCGTAATCGTCATTATGAATATTTCAAATGTTCCATGCTATCACGCGGCGCGCCGAAAGATCGTATGCGAAGGTCAGCGGCCGTACCAGTGCTGTTTTCCCCATCTTGCGTAGTTAGTGCTCCATGCCTGTATCGCAGAATTGCAGCAGTCAAGCGCATGCTGTTCGTCATTGAAAGTTTTGTAACATCGGAGGCACTGGTACCTCATCTTAGGCGTCTTGTCCTTTGCCATCGCTCCCTGTATTACGGTCGGTTAATAAACATTTATCCTCGAATCGCCGTGAACGCCGGATCGCGCTCAGACGGGCTTCCCGGTTCGGGGTGATACGAAGTATCAGTCCGCCTGCTTTTTATATTTATAATGCAGTGTCCGTATCCCATGAACAGAATCAAGGTCATAAGTGAGCCCTCTGAGCTAGTCCCGATGCTCAGGTCAGTGGACACTGCCGTGAAAAGGGATGTTCTTAAAGAAGTGACCTTGGAGTGGAGGACCGCAAAGGAAATAGAGGACAAGTTCGGGCCGGAGGGCAAGGACGCGATACTTTTCTTTGAGAAGATGAAACTGGTGGAGAGCCGCTGGCAGTCCACCGGCAATAATTATCCTGAAAAATCATTTCACACTTATTACATGTCCTTCCACATAAACGCCCAGTGGCCCGTTTACGAGATAAGCGACGTTCTTGCGGCGGCGATGATGAGCGAGGACGAGTTCAGGGCGATAGAGGAGAAGATACTGGAACAGATAGGGAAGGGCGGCAAGTTCTCCGGCGATGTTGCCGAGACGCTCGGTCTTTCATCCACAATGCTCAGAAGCCTTGTGCGCCGGTCCGTCAAGATGGACTACCGCGGGCACAGGATCGAGCTGATTCAAGAGAAATGACCGATGACCGACATCTGGATAATGCGGATCGGCCATCGTCCCCAGAGGGATAAGCGTGTGACGACACACGTCGCGTTATCGTCACGCGCGCTCGGCGCCAAAGGGATTTACGTCGATACCGAGGACCGCAAGCTTGAGGAGAACGTGAAAAGCGTGTGCGAACGTTTCGGCGGCGATTTTGAGATACGCACGGGCGTGAAATGGAAGAACGTCGTAAAAGATTTTGACGGCGTCGTTGTTCATCTGACGATGTACGGCCAGAGGCTGGACGAAGCTTTGCCGAAACTGCCGTCAGACGGAAGGATGCTTGTGATCGTCGGCGCCGAGAAGGTGCCGCCGGAAGTTTATGAAAGATCCGATCACAACATATCGGTGGGCAACCAGCCGCATTCGGAGATCGCGGCGCTCTCGATATTCCTTTATGAGGTCACGCAAGGTGATTCGCTTTACGCCGACCGCGACGGCAAGCTGACAGTGATACCGAACGAAAGGGGGAAGACGGTTGTCGAGATATCCAAATGAATCTCAGTGCGTGACGCTGCTTGACCGTGCAGGATGCACAAAACGTGTCATTGTGCACTGCTGCACCGTTAAGACGGTCGCCGCGGAGATAGCGAAAGGGTTCGCCGCCGATACCGAACTGATAATCGCCGGTGCGTTACTGCATGATATCGGGAGAGCCAAGGACCACACGATAATGCATGCCAGCACGGGCGCGGACATGGCCGAGAGGCTCGGCCTTCCGAAAGAACTGACGGAAATAATAAGAAAGCACATAGGCGCCGGCCTTGACGATCAGGACGCCGTGGAGATGAACATCCCGAAAGGGGATTACATTCCGAGGACGATCGAAGAGAAGATCGTCGCGCACGCGGACAACATGGTAAGCGACAACAGAGTGGTCAGGCATACGCACACTGTGGAAAAATTATTGGCGAAAGGGTCACGAAGAGGCGCCGAGCGTGTGGCCGCGTTACACAAAGAATTATCGGAACTGTACGGAAAGGATCTCGATGACGTGGCGCTATCCCTTGGCGAGTCTCCTGCGCTTGCCCTCCTTTGCGCCTCCCTTGCCAGGAAGTGAGCGTTCCGCCTCCCGCTGGCTGAACGCCACGCGCTCCGGGAACGCTCTTAATATGATGATGTCGCCGACGCTCTGGACCCACCTGAACGGT
>JGI24702J35022_10001571_pt1 | contig 14176 bp, 9 predicted proteins | sample TergutTh196P4_FD_35022 | JGI IMG/M metagenome (IMG submission 35022)
GCGGCGGCAGTAGCGGCGACGGTGGCGGTAGCGGCGGAGATACCGTCGAAGGCGGCAGTGGTAGTTCTTCAGGCATTGACGAGAGCGACGCCGATTTGGGCAGTGATGATATTAATATGGTTTCTGGCAGCAGTGACAGCGGCGCCCCGGGCTTATGGATCGATGCAACCGGCAGCCGGATATGGATCGAGGGAGCGTTTTCTCCCGAGGCTGCCGAAGCTGTGCGCGACGGCCTGATCGAAGCTGTTGAGAGAGGAACAGGGCGTGAAGCAAAAATGGAGGGAGTACGCCTCGCCGGCAAGACCGGAACTGCCGAGATAAAACAGTCAAAGGATGACGTCACCGGCACGGAACTTGGGTGGTTTGTCCTGCTTACCGCGGATACTGACGCAAGTCACCCCCTTCTGATTGCGGCTATGGTCGAGGACGTAAGAGGCCGCGGCGGCAGCTCATACGTCGTCCCCAAAGTGTCATCCGCGTTTCGAGCCGTTCTGTATCTATAACCGTTGATAAAATGGCGTTGGCGATTCTGTCGTATTGTCTGGCAGCGGTGTTGGGAGCTTGAAACGTCTCGGCGATAAGATCGTAGATAGATTCCATATCTGCTCTCGCTTTATCAGAAATTAGCGCCTCACAATGTTTCAAATGTTTCATCAGAACGCCTCGCTTTGAACCTGTCAAAGGTTTCTTTCGCCGAGCGCACTCTCCCAGCCTCTATATCAGCCATACCCTCGTTCAGTTTTTCTCTTATCTGTGACGCGCTCATCATATCAGCTTTTATGCTGTCAGGCGCTTTCGGCAAAGTGATGGAAAACGGAATACCGCCAGTTCGTCGGTGCGACAGTCCCGTCAGTCATGTTTTGCGGAGCGTTATTCTTATTGCCCAAACACATCAACGTGCATCCCAGTGCGTGAAAGCATAAGCTTCAATTTATCGCCTTCAATCTTGTACACCAGCACCCAATCGTCAGCAACATGACAACTTCGATGGCCGCGCCATTTCCCCTTGAGCGGATGGTCACGATGACGCGGCTCAAGCGGGGTTTGTTGTAAAAGCAATAAAACGACAGCGTCGAGCCTTGTAATGTCATAACCCCTGCGAATCAGTAAATTATAATCACGCTTAAACTGGTTAGATAATTCGGGCTTAAGCATTTAACCACTCCTTAGCTTGTTCCCAAGATTCAAATGAGTTGTATTCATCTTCGGCTGGCGGTTCGCCAAGTGGTTCAGCTACTATCTCGTTAATCGGGAGCCTCCGTTGTATAACCGATTGTGTAAGAAATAGATTAACCGCCGACGAGAGCGTCATACCCATGCTTTTGTATAGTGCGTCAGCTTCTTTTCTAATGCGGGAATCAATGCGGATATTGTAAGTTGTATTTGTTGACATTTTAATCACCTCTCCAATGATATACCACAAATGCACCGCATTGTAAACAATTTTTAATGATTATGTGGTTATGATATTAAAATAATTATCCGCCACAACAAAATCATACCGAATAGGGAGTTGATATGGACAAAGGGTTGATATAGGCAAGGGTTGATATTGGCAAGGGTTGCTATTGGCAAGGGTTGCTATTGGCAAGGGTTGCTATTGGCAAGGGTTGATATAGGCAAGGGTTGATATAGGCAAGGGTTGATATAGGTAAGAGTCGATATAGATAGAGGGTTGATATAGGCAAGGGTTGATATAGGTAAGAGTCGATATAGATAGAGGGTTGATATAGACAAAGAGTCGACACAGAGAGGGAGTTGCTATAGGCATTAGCAAGAAAAAGCGCTTAATCGCGAGTTAATCGCGAACGCTAATCGCGCCCGCGCAGGAATTCCGCCAGCATCGTGTTTCTCACTGCGGCTTTTTGGTTCTTTACCGCAATTGCCACTGCCTTTTTTGACCCCACGATAACCATTGCGGTCTTTGCCCGCGTTATGCAAGTATACAACAAATTTTTCTGTAGCATCATGAAATGCTGTGTCGTGACCGGCGCCACGACCAATTTATACTCGCTACCCTGGCTCTTATGCACCGTGATCGCGTAAGCCAGTACAACCTCGTCCAACTCGGTGACGTCGTATTCGATATCATTCCCGTCATACTTTATCACAACAGTCCGGTCTTCCCTGTCAATAGACGTAATCCTGCCGATATCGCCATTAAATACATTTTTTTCGTAGTTGTTCCTTATCTGCATGACTTTGTCGCCGATCCGAAATCTTAAGTTGCCGTATGAAATAGTTTCATCCGAAGGATTTAGAGCCTTCTGCAGCTCCGCGTTAAGGTTAATCGCTCCGGTGTCGCCCCTATTCATAGGGCAGAGCACCTGAATATCCTCCACTGGGTCTATGCCGTAGTATTTTGGCAGGCGCGTCTTGCACAGTTCAATTATTTTCCCTGCGGCGCCTGCGAAATCTTCCTCCTCAATGAAGAAAAAATCCGTGCCTTCGTGGTTTTTTAACGAGGGGAACTCCCCTCTGTTGACCCTGTGGGCATTCTTCACGATATCGCTTCCCATTGCCTGCCGGAATATCTTCTTAAGCTCAACGGTACACACCGCTCCTGAACTGATGATGTCCTTTAGTACATTCCCCGGTCCTACGGAGGGTAGCTGATCCACGTCCCCTACGAACACCACCTTGGCCTCGTTGCGCACCGCTTTCAGCAGATTGTACGCGAGCACCGAATCGAGCATCGAGGCTTCGTCAACTATCAGGACGTCACATTCAAGCGGGTTGTCCGAATTGCGTTTGTAATTGTTGGGCGGCTTGATTTCGAGTAGCCTATGAACTGTCTTTGCCTCCCTCCGGGTGGCTTCGGTCATCCTCTTGGCTGCCCTGCCCGTCGGCGCCGCTAGGAAAACCTTGGCGCCTACCGCCTCAAACGCTCTAATGACCGCCTTTGTCACAGTTGTCTTGCCGGTTCCGGGTCCTCCGGTGATAACTGTGAACTCCGACGCCAGCGCCTCCTTGACCGCCTCCGTTTGAACGCTGTCGTACTTTATCCGGGCCTCGCGCTCAACCCGCTCTATGATCACTTCCGCATTGTCGCCCGCGACTGCAAGAACGCCAGCCGACTTGGTTTTGACTATCCTCTCAATCCGTTGCGCCAGCCCCATTTCAGAGTAGTAGAGGGAGGGAATAAACATCTTGTCGTCTTCCCATTCGATAATTTTCTTTTCCGCCGCAAGCTCCGCAACGCACTCGGCGACCAAATCCTCACCGATCTCAAGTATTTTGACTGACCGCTCTATCAACTCTCCCTTCGGCGCATAACAGTGCCCGTCGCCGGAAAATTCATTGAGCACGTACACGACGCCCGCCATGCACCTTTTCTTTGACTCCTTTTCGAATCCCAACTGTTGCGCGATCCTGTCGGCCGTCCGGAAACCAATGCCCCAAATATCGTCCGCCAGCCTGTACGGGTCGTCTTTCACCACGTCGATGCTCTCGTCCCCATAAGTCTTGAATATTTTTATGGCGTATGCCGTGGATATCCCGTGCTCTTGCAGAAAGAGCATTACATTCTTAATTTCCATGTGCTCCTTCCACGCGGTCGTGATCATTTCCACCCGCTTTTCGCCGATGCCCGATATCTCGCAGAGCCTGTTCGGCTGTTCCTCGATTACCTTCAGCGTATCCTCCCTGAAATGCTTCACGATCCTGCGAGCATTCACCGGTCCGATTCCCTTTATCATGCCGCTGCCCAGGTATTTTTCCAGCCCTGACAGCGTAGCCGGCATTGTCTCCTTGTACTGTGACGCCGAGAATTGCCTCCCGTATTTTGAGTCTACGACCCACTCGCCGTAAAACTCGGCGACTGCGCCGGCGTTTATAGCCGCGAATTTGCCCACGACGGTCACCAGGTCGCTATAGCCGTGCGATTTGACTTTTATAACGCTGAACCCGTTATCTTCGTTTGCATATGTGATCCGTTCAACGACAGCTTTCAACTTTTCCATGCAAATCCGCTGCTCCCTTCAATTGTTTGCCGCCTGGCGCCGGCGTCTGTGCCTATGCATGCACATTCCGCCTGCGCTTGCACATTCCACCTGCGCTTGCACATTCCGCCTGCGCCTGCACATTCCACCTGCGCTTGCTCCGTACCTGCCACCTGAACCTGTACCTGCGCCTGCGCCTATGCTTGTGCCGACACTTGGTATAACGCCTACCGCTGGTACTTCCTGCCGCCGGCGCCTGTGTTCGCCTATGAGAATACCATATCACAAATGATTGAAAAACCCCAAAAAATAAAAATGATTTTATTTAAAATAATTGTTGTAATCATATATATTGTGTATTATAATATTATTCACTTGGTTTTGATACTATATTTTGTATTGTATATTCGGAGGTTGGAATGCTCACAAAAATAAGGAAACGCGACGGGCGCGAGGTTGATTTCGACAGCAAAAAGATCACCGACGCCGTCTATAAAGCAAGGCTGGCAATAGGCCGCGCGGACTATCAATCGGCTGTTGAGGTCACTGAAAAAGTCATAGGCGTCCTCGACGGCGACTATGCGGGAGGCAAAGAAGCGCCGACAGTGGAAAGCGTCCAGGATGTCGTGGAAAAAGTTCTTATGGATATGGGCCACGCGCGCACGGCGAAAGAGTACATCCTCTACAGAGCTGAACGCACACGGATCCGGGAGATGAATACCCGCCTTATGCAAATATACAGCGACATAACCTTTAAACCCGCCTCTGACAGCGATATCAAACGCGAAAACGCCAATATCGACGGCAATACCGCTATGGGCACGATGCTTAAGTACGGCTCCGAGGGGGCAAAGGAATTCTATGGCAAATTTGTATTAAAGCCTGAGCACGCAAAAGCCCACAAAGAGGGAGACATCCACATCCATGATTTGGATTTCTATACGCTGACGACGACCTGCTGCCAGATCGATATAAAGAAGCTATTTGAGGGCGGCTTTTCAACCGGACACGGTCATCTGCGCGAGCCAAACGACATACAAAGCTACGCAGCCCTTGCGTGTATTGCCATCCAATCAAACCAAAACGACCAGCACGGCGGGCAGAGCATCGTCAATTTTGACTATGGTATGAGCGACGGCGTCAAGAAGACTTATAAGCGGCTTTACTTGTACAACCTTCAAAAAGCCCTGGAACTTATGCTTGAAATTGACGGGTATGAAGGAGACTTTGACTTTGACAGCTTGAAGGATATCCAGAAGGACATCGAGGATTCTACCGGCGTTTGCCCTAAGTTGGGTTCGTGCGGGGAGTACATTGCGTTGGAAGCCGAACGAATTATAGCGCTGGGGCTCAGCCCGTCCATTGTCTCTATGGCGCAGATCCATTCGGAAAAGAAGGCGGATATAGAGATTGACCGGCATACATACCAGGCGATGGAAGCGTTCATTCACAATCTGAACACCATGCACAGCCGCGCGGGCGCGCAGACCCCGTTCAGCTCCATTAATTACGGAATGGACACGAGCCCCGAAGGCCGCATGATTATAAAGAACATCCTGCTCGCCACAGAGGCCGGCCTTGGCCACGGCGAAACAGCTATTTTCCCTATACAAATTTTCAGGGTAAAGAAAGGCGTAAACTACAATCCGGATGATCCTAATTATGATCTCCTGAAGCTGTCTTTCAGGGTCAGTGCGAAGAGGATGTACCCTAATTACTCTTTTCAGGACGCACCGTATAATCTAAAATACTATGATCCGGCAAACCCGGCCACGGAGATCGCATACATGGGCTGCCGCACCAGGGTCATGGCGAACATTTATGACAGCGGCAACGAAATATCTCACGGGAGGGGCAACCTGAGCTTTACGACGATAAACCTCCCGCGAATCGCCATACGTGCAAACAAGAACATCGACTGGTTTTTTGAGGAATTGGAGCGCAAGCTGGAACTTGTCACCGACCAACTGCTGGAGCGCTTTGAAATTCAGGCCAGGAAAAGGATTCGCAACTTTCCGTTTCTCATGGGTCAGGGCGTATGGCTCGGCTCCGAGAATCTTGGCGAAGATGACGAGCTTCGCGAGATACTGAAGCACGGTACCCTTTCTATTGGTTTTATCGGCCTTGCGGAGTGCCTGAAATCACTCACAGGCTATCACCATGCGGAAAATCCGGAGAGCCGCAATTTAGGCCTCGAGATAGTAGGTTTCATGCGGCGGTTCACTGACGACGCCAGCCTCAAATACAAGTTGAACGTCACACTGCTGTCAACGCCGGCGGAAGGGTTGGCGGGCAGGTTCCTGAAGCTTGACAGGGAGCTTTTTGGCGTCGTCGAAGGCGTCACAGACAGGGAATACTACACTAATAGCTTCCATGTGCCGGTGTACCACAACATAACAATATTTGACAAGATCCAGATCGAGGCGCCCTATCACGAATTGACAAATGCCGGGCATATCACATTTGTTGAGTTGGACGGCGATGTATCACAGAACCTCGACGTATTTGAGCGCGTCATACAGGCGATGTACGAAGCTGGGATAGGCTACGGGTCGATCAACCATCCTATCGACAGGGATCCTGTCTGCGGATATACGGGCGTGATCAACGATGTTTGCCCCAGTTGCGGTCGAAGAGAAGGAGAATGGCCGCACAGCGGGGCGGCTCAGGGCGATGGCGCGGCTGCGACAGCTTGCGGTGCGGTGTGTGTTGGTGACGCAGTAGTTGCGGGCGGCGGTGTGACTGCAGGCGCCCACTCACATTATGGCGCCAAACACAGCATTAAAACATATGGCGCTTACACGCACAAGTACGCACACGGTAGTTATGCGCCCGGATTTGAGCGCATAAGGAGGATAACCGGCTATCTGGTCGGAACGCTTGACCGTTTCAACAACGCAAAAAGAGCCGAGGAGGGCGATCGCGTTAAGCACAATTGGCGCCTGTCCGGAATGGAGAACCCTGTGAGTATAGCCTCATCGAATAAAGATAAAGACGTTAGTGTGTTGAAAGTGGCTTCAACACATGTGGCTGCGCCGGTTGTAGAGCCAGTAACAATGCTGCCGGCGGCGCTATCTTCTGAGCAAACCGCGGCGCTATCTGCAGAGCAAACTGCAGCGATGTCTGCAGAGCAAACCACAACGCCAACTGGCGTACAAGACGCAATACCAACTGGCGTACAAGCAGCAACACCAACTGACGTGCATGCCGTAACACTAACTACCGTACAAACTTCAATACCGACTGGCGTACAAGACGCCATACCAACTGCTGTGCACGCAGTAGCACAAACTGCCGTGCACGCCGTAACACTAACCACCGTACAAACCACTGAGCAAATAGAAGCAAACATTTCGTGTGCAAGTTGATGAAAATTCGGTTGGCAGATATTGTTGATGATAGTATAGTGGACGGACCCGGATTTAGAATGACGATTTTTGTACAGGGTTGCAGCCGCATATGTCCAGGGTGTCATAACCCGGGAACACACGACCCAAACGGCGGGTACGATTATTCGTGCGATGAGATTTTAGCGCGCGCAAAAAGAAATCCTCTTCTGCGAGGGTTGACTTTTAGCGGCGGAGAACCGTTTATGCAGGCGGAGGCTTGCTCATACCTTGCAGGAGCGGCAGCTAAAACCGGCCTTGATATTATGACATACACAGGCTATACATACGAAGAACTTCTGGCAGGCGCCGACTCCGAAAACCACTGGTTTGATCTTCTATCAAACACAAACATTTTAGTTGACGGACCTTATGATGAAGCGTTACGCACACTTGACGAACCCTTCCGCGGTTCGAAAAACCAACGCGCTATTGACGTTAAAGCGTCCCTGGCGCGCGGAGAGGTTACCTTATTTGAGTTCTCATAACTTTTTGCCCTCGTGGTCGGTAAAGCCCAAATCTTACGGCTGCTTGCACGGTCTTTTTCCGCATTACTGCGTTGCTCGTCGGTTAAATACCAATGGATATTCGCCCTCCTCACGCCTTGTCATGCAAAAAAATCCAGCACAATCAACACGCAATTTTAGACTTTACCGACCACTAGTTCAGAGATTATGAGGCGGCCTTGGCCCCGGTGATTATGCTTTTCAGAACCTCGACAGACGTTTGCGGCGTAATGGTAAATCTTGGCAATTCGTATACGTTTGTATCCTTTTTTACATACTTTGCCTCTGTTGTAAACGCCATTCGGTACCCAGCCCTCTTTAGCGCGCTTATCATTACTTGATTCCATTGCCCGAATGGATACGCGTAGTAGACGGAGTCAATAAGATCCCTTGACTGCTTCAAATCCCTTCGTATTACGTTCAGCGTCGACGATACCGCTAAAGTTCGACCGTCATTTCCCATCTTATGCATGTCATAGGAATGGCAGTGGTATGAAAACACATCGGACGCTCTGTTCAAATCATTCCAGTTTGCTCGTTCAATAACATCCGGCCCTTTTTTCCCAACCATGCTCGTGGTTAAAAAAATCGCCGCTTTAAAACCATACTTCTTTAGTATGGGGTAACAAAATCTTGTATTACTCTTGTATCCGTCGTCAAAAGTTATCACCACCGTCTTTTCCGGCAGCGAAAGCCCTCCCGTGATATATTGCTCCAGCTCTTCCACAGAAGCCGTGTAGTAGCCGTTTTCGTACAAATACTTCATGTGCTCCTCGAACAATTCTGTCGAAATGATAAAGTCATTGCTCTTATCCGCGGTAGTCATGTCCCTCCTGTTGATCACGTGATGGTAAAGGAGGACGGCGATACCATCAGCCTCTTTAACATTTAAATTAATGATCTTTTTCAGGTCTTCGATCTGTTTCTTCAATGCTTCTGCTTCGTTATCCTGTTTATTTAACTTCCTTAGTCCACCGGCGGTCCCTGACGATGTCCCATTGGAAGCGCCGTTGGAGGCGCCGTTTGTGGTTCCATTTGTGGTCCCGTTCGTGGTCCCGTTTGTCACGCCGTTTGTGGTTCCGTTCGTAGTTCCATTTGTGGTCCCGTTTGTAGTCCCGTTCGACCCGCCGTTTGTTGTCCCGCTCGTAGTTCCATTTGTGGTCCCGTTCGTGGTCCCGTTTGACCCGCCGTTCGTGGTTCCATTCGTAGTCGCATTTGTTGTTCCGTTAGACCCGCCGTTTGTGGTTCCATTCGTAGTCGCATTTGTTGTTCCGTTAGACCCGCCGTTTGTGGTTCCATTCGTAGTCGCATTTGTTGTTCCGTTTGTTGCCCCGTTCGTAGTCCCGTTTTCAGAGCCTTTCGCCACACCGGTTGTTCCGGCGCCACTGCCGGTCCCGTTATCTATTCCTCTATTTATATTTCCTGCGGCTAAAGCTACATCCTGTGGTGAAAGAAGGAACATCACCGGCGCCGCGAGAGCAAACACCAGCGCTATTGCCAGTATTCTTTTCACTATTTTTCTCGAATTCCAAACACTCTTAAACTTTTTGCTATTTACTATCATTGTGATTGTCATTTTGTAATTATTCACTGTGCCCACCCTTTATTCGTCTTAGTTATTTTTATAGGCCTCCTATTGCCAGCATCGGCGCCCACAGGGACAATAATACTACAAAACAGCGCCTGTGACAATGAAACTGGTCATTGGTTTACATTTTGTCCATATTTTCATATTTACCTTGTCCATATTTAGGTAACATGAGGTTCATATCTGCGCACCCAGTTTCACGTGACTCTTATACGAATGCATATCGCAAAAGTAACACAAATTTAATGTTGGGTGTTCTTTTTCGACGTTCCCAGCATAGCAGAGAGCATCTGTTCTCACACTGGCCCAGTATCAAATACACAAAAATTCCGATATAAGTTCTCGAAATCTCTCTTTTTTGTGTAAACACATTCACGTTATATTCCGATATAGCAATATATGCTGTTTCATATCATCATGTAACAGTATGTTTCAGTGCGATTTGAACGAAATTTTACCTCTGATTGCCAACGGCCGTGGCAACAGCAGTGAAATCTTGTTCAGGTTGCTCAAAATGGGCCTGGCGTTCAAAATGGGCATAGCCGCTCAAAATGGGTATGGCTGATGGCTGCTCAAAATGTGGGTGGCTATTCAAAATGGGCATGGCTGCTCATGGATTTCGCCCGCTCAAAAAAAGGAAAGGAAAGGCAATGAAGGCACGGCAAGGTAAGACAAAAAAAGGGTAAGACTAAAAAAGTTTAAGACCGGAACGGATGCCGGTTAAATAAAAACATGGAGGTAAAAGTACTATGATTATTAATCACAACATTCCAGCTCTGAACACTTACAACAGGCTGGCGGCAAACAACGCGGGGATGGCGAAATCGCTCGAGAAACTAGCTTCGGGCTTGCGCATCAACAGGGCGGCTGACGATGCGGCAGGCCTCGCGATTTCCGAGAAAATGCGTTCACAAATCAGGGGCCTCGACCAGGCGGTCAGGAACGCCCAGGACGGCATTTCCCTAATTCAGACTGCCGAAGGCGCTATGGGCGAGACCCACGCCATTCTGCAGAGGATGAGGGAGCTTGCAGTTCAGGCGGCAAACGACACGTACACGTCCGAGGACAGGATGCACATCCAGAAAGAGATCGATCAGCTCATTGCTGAGATTAACAGGATTGCGTCAACATCTCAGTTCAACGGCAAAAACCTTTTGAACGGCGATATGTCGGCGCTCACCTCGACTGACAACATCTTCACAAAGGTATTCATGAGGGATGGGCTCCGAGTTGTCGATCAGTTCGGTCAAAAGGAAGCCGGCAGCGGGAATTACAAGATCGTGATAACTGCACAGCCAGGGAAAGCGGAGATTCAGAAGACCGACATTATGCGCGTCAAACATGAGGTGTTCGAAGGCAGCACGTCCGGCAACATGGCGTTATTCAGCGGAATAAGCGCTACATACGGCGACCTCAGTATAACAAACGACAACCTGATAAGGCTTGCAGCCGAAGACGGCGTACAGTTTGTATTCCAGACCGATCAGGCGGCAAACAGCATCAGTGCGGAGTATGACCGGGCAGGCACTGTCGCCCTCGGCGGAAGGATCGTTGTGACCGTCAACCTGGTCGAAGGCACGACTGTGCAACAGGCCTACGAGTATCTCAAGACTGAGATGCCCAGAGTCATAATCACAGGCAGCGCCCTCGGCGCCGATGACGGCGGAAACGGCGTGGTCGGTCGGTATCTGGGCGACATAGTGTTTGTGAACAGGGAAATAAACCAGGCGTCGAACACCGGTCTGGTCGCCAACACAACAGCCGGCACGCACGACATCGACGTTGGTTATGGCGCGCGCATTGGTATGATTGCACAGGAATTTTCTCGGCTGTACGACATTGACAGGTTCTGGGACGCCAGCGGCAACTTCATTTTGGAGAATGCGCAGACAATCTATCTGACGCAGGGCAACGGCTACCAGACAAGCATCACCCTGTTTGGGCAGGACTCCATTCAGGACGTCACCGACAAGCTGAACAACGCAATCTACTACGGGCTCAAACAAAACGCGATCGTCAGTCAGCAACTGTCAAAGAACTTCGTGACATATGTGGCAAACCCGGCTTCCGGAGCCGAGATGAAGTCTGTCAAGGGCACATTCATCATAGCCTCGGCCTTAGCGGGAGAGGACGGAAAGATAACCTTCACAGGGCCGGACAACATCATCAACGCCCTGAGCCTGATGACGATTCAGAAGGCGAAGGATAACGTATTCACAGTCAATGTCACAGACGCGCATACCAACGCCATAATCGCGAATGGCGTAAAGTTCTCCGGCAATATGCTAATAGGCGTGATCCACCCGAATGTGGATGTGAAGTTTGATTCAAACGCGGACATCAGAGCTTCCGGCAGCGCTCGGTACGGGTCTGAACTCTATGATAAGGGATTCGATCTGACGTCGATTTCGGCGTTAGGGTCCGGCTCCTATTCAACGTTTGTACACATTGCGGACCGCACAATGGTGCTTCATGTGGGGGCAAACCAAAAGCAGGATATCGGCGTTGGGATCGGGAACATGTCGTCTGAAGCCCTTGGAGTCAGCAACATCCTTGTCACAGACAACGACAGGGCAAACGTTGCCATCGGCAAGATCGACCTGGCTATCAACAGGGTGTCCTCGGAAAGGGCTAAGCTCGGTGCTGTCCAGAACCGGTTGGATCACACGATTGCCAATTTGACGACGTCGTCCGAAAACCTGACCGCGTCCGAGTCGCGCATAAGAGACGTTGATATGGCAAAGGAAATGATGAACTTCACGAAATACCAGATACTTGTGAACGCCGCAACATCAATGTTGGCGCAGGCTAACCTGATGCCTCAGAGCGTACTGCAACTGCTAAGATAATAATAATCATGCGAACTAATTGATTTGAATTGAATTGAATTGAGACAAGTCAGCGACAAGATATGCTCAGCGACAAGTCAAGGTAAGCGACTAGATAATATCAGCGACAAGTCAACGACAAGATATGTTCCGCGACAAGTCAACGACGATACACGTCGGCGACAAGTCAACGACGATACAAGCCAGCGACACGTCAATGATACGTCTACGATACGTCAAGTTCAGTCAAGGACGCCCCGGCGCCGCGCAGTGTACAATGTACAGCGAAGTGTTCAATAAACAATGAACAATGAAATGTCTAAGTGTTTAAGTGTTTATTGAATAAAGAAGCGTACAAAGAAAAATGTACCCTGTGCCGCTCCGGGGCTATTTTTCTCAAAAATTTAAAAGTAGAGACATCCTGGGCTAATAAAATGTCCGGCAAACAATTGTCCGGCAGGATCAGTCGTCATTTGTTATTGCTCCGCAAACACGGATTGATAAGAAAACTGCCAAGGCAAAGAAAGTATACTCTGCATCGCGCTCGTGAGGCGAGGGGAACCGCGCTTCGTCGAACCGAGTTGGGTTGCGGGCGCTAGTCTGCAATGTAATATTTCGCAAACCACAAGGGCGGTTGTGTTTTCAACTTTAGCGATATTTCCAAGGTTTCTTACCGTCAGAATACAAAGTCATCCACAGGCGGATGGATAGAAAACAGGACAGAAAACACTTCAATCTTGTCCGCAAAATGTGGCAAATATCCGCGTATTGTGCTATTTTATATGTATGCAGTCGTTTTCTTTTCTAAAAGCTTTTACATATGTTTAACACAAAAGCATTTACATATGTTTGAAACATTAACAAACTAAATATAATGCAAGAATACGATTTTACTGTTTATTAAAGACTGCGCTTTATGATGTCGGGATCATCCAATGCTCTTTCAAGGATTCTGCTTAACACAGATGTATATCCTTTGCCAAGTGACCTTGCTTTTTCAAGTGCCTGTGGAGATAATCGAAGCGTGACAGTCTGTTTTTGTCTGTCAGCTTTCCGGGCGCCTGATATTCTCTTAAACTGCAGGAGTTCTTCTTCCGAGAATTCGGGATATTCGGATTCTGGATGAAAGGGCAGCTTTGCTGCTTTCGTAAGCATCTCGATTTGCTCCTGTGACGGTTTTTTTGTAACATCAATAGTTTTCCGCATTATAATACGCCTCCTTCTCACGTTTTGTAGCTAGTCTCGCCGATATTATTCTTGTCAGTGTTTCTCTTATAGTGTATACAACCATGACGACAACGGTAACCGCGTCGATCCTGCCAATGGTTACGTATCTGTCCTCGCTGTCTGAGTGAAGCTCGTCATACTTCTCTATGCGGTTAGTATCGCCAAAAACAAGTGCCGCCGTACTAAAGTCTATGCCGTGCTTTTCTATGTTGGATTTTTCTTTTTCATCGTCCCAGTCAAATTGCATTTCTTACCCTATCCTTCTGTAGTTAGAGTATGTCATAACGCAACACAATATGCAACACATTTTAGAGTACAAGATTAGCTTTGATTTTTTTATTTTATTTCATTGTGGATTCGCTTGCAGAAAACAAATCTAAAATGGCTCTATGCGATGTAGGAAAAGATGCAGGAAAACTGAGCCATTTAGTAACTAACAACTCGTCAACAGCAATAAAAAACGAGTTGTTAGTTACGGTGGACATGCGCCTCTCCGAGTGAAGCGAGGAGAAAATGGCGCGTCCATAAAATAGTTTTACTTGTCACTAGTATTTATAGCTCGCCAAATTTGCAACACCATGTGGGTTGCGGGCAAAGCCCGCTTTGGCAACTTACGGCCCAGGAACGCAAATAAAAAACGCGTTGTTTAAGCCGGAAGTTGCTAAACACAACGCCGGATGAGGCGGCGTGCGAGCGCCTC
>JGI24702J35022_10001572_pt1 | contig 14168 bp, 7 predicted proteins | sample TergutTh196P4_FD_35022 | JGI IMG/M metagenome (IMG submission 35022)
GGCGGCTTAACTACCACATGTGCTTTCGTCCGGGTTCATACGCGGGATCAGTCATCGCGGCCATGCACTTTTGCTGAAATTCGCGTGCGTAGAGGAAAGCCTGCTCAAACAGGATAAAATGGCAGTTTAACATATGATCCAGATAGTATGGGCTGTCAGGGTTGGTCACGCCATCATTGGATTCGTAAACCACGCTCAAACCGCCACAGGAGAAAGTGACGGCGGTTTCCATCGGGAAGCGCGGCGGTGGCCAGATGTCGTTGTTTATATCGACCACCCCGTTTTCGCGTAGAGTGTAATAGGTATACCCTGCACGCTCAAAGGAGAGAAACAAATTTTCGTCGAACTCAAAAACGCATTTGCCAATAAACCCGGGTACATAGTATGGTTGAAGCAACTTACCGTGCACGTGGCAACCGGTGTGCAGAAGGAGTGTCACGTCGGGAGCCTCTGCATCAACCAAATCAAAAAACGCCTTGTTTTCGGGCGACATGGGGGAGAAATAATTGTCGGCATAGAGGTTTACTCCGGCGTCATTATAGTAGCCGCCCATGTGGGATACAGCGCCGAGTATGGGGTGAACCTGCATGCCGTTCATGTAGCCGGCGGGCGTACCGTCCAGCCACTGGCCATGTTTGTAATAGACGGCCTGCACAGGGTCTTCCGGTGTGATCTCGAAAGGGAATCGCGCTCGTCCGTCGGGATTCAGGCACGGTATGATCAATAAACGGTACTTTTCAGTCAGTTCGACAACCCAATTGTGGGTCAGGCCACGCAAATCCTGCCCGGTCTCGAGTTCGGCGATGAGGTTCAGAATGGCTGTAACGCCCTCGATCTCTCCGCCATGGGTTGCGCCAACGATTAGCACGACAGGTTTCGCGGCCGATTTGTCGGCATATACACTGAGGTCGCGATAGTACGAAGCCGAATGGTAGTTGGCTTTTCGCTTCAGATCTTGTTTCTCGCCGTACTCGATGAGATAGACGTCGCGACCACCCTGCGATTTCGTGAGAACGCTGTACTGACCGCGTTTCACGCCGAGCGCCGCCTTTTCGATTGCTTTGGGACTATTGACCCAAAAATCATTAACCGTCGTAGGGTTTGTTTCTTTGGCATACAAATCGCCAATAACTGAAAAAAAGGTTAATGTACAAAAAATAAAAGAAGTCATTTGATTTTTCATCTGGCTATTGTTCATATGATTATTGAATTTACTGGTTGATAACCACATCGCCTGTTAAACCACACGATATGACATGATGTTGGAGTGTCCATCTGCTTGCCGTAGGATTATCTTTCAAACTTTTGCAATAATTGCTTAAAACTGTGGTATATTTTATTATTAATTCGTTTTGCCCTTTTATCAACAAATCTTTCACATCAAATACCGGCTTTCCGTACCAGTTGATTCCTGCAGATTTTTCGTTGATATATACTTCGGCTATTCCTCTGTTTAATTCTCCCAGTTCAAGTTTCGCACCTTTACCTGAAATATCTGAATCAAATAGTACAGAGTATGTTACTGTACCTGCAAAAGAGTTAAGTTTTGGGTCATCTAATTTACTGAAGTCTTCCAATTGGTCGAAAGTTTTTTCGAAAATATCCCCGTTTCTGTGTTCAAACCTGACATGCCATGGCCCTTTAATAATTTGGGTCATATTTTCTTTTCCTGATACATCCATTTTCATGGGTTTACCTTTTAGTTTGGGTTCAAATACCAGAAGAAGTGATTGCAAAGGCTGCAATTCTATATCCAGCGTATTCGGATTGCCCGTATAAGGGAACACCTCTCTTGTACCGTTTTCAGGATTCCACACCCATGGCGTTTTACTGCCTGTCGGGAATATCGCCTTGAATGATCGGCTTTGTTTTCTATGGGTGTTCACAAAAAAGAAAATATCTTGATCATTTTTTGATTTTCTGATTTGAAACACGTCTTTATTTGGTTTCTCGATCTTTACATCCGGTGTTATTCCTGTTTTGGCTAACATATCCACTGTCCAAGCGAGTAATTCGGATGCTTGAGTAGGTGCGTCCATCAAGAAAACATTCTTTTGTTCAAGCATCCCTGAAAACGCTTTTTGTACCATATCATTTCCTGTTTCTATATCTTGCATCGACAACGAACGATCAGGTATTGTATCCAGAATGACTAATTTTCCCCCTCGTTCTGCAAATTCCTGCAATGAAGCAGCCGTCTGGGGATGAAGGGAACGGATACCACATAAAATAATCATTTGATAGGACATGGGGCCATAAGTCAATGTTCCTTTCGTTTTTTTCGCATCACAGATAATCGACTCCCCGATGTAATCGCACGAACTGCCGACCTGGCTCAACGATTCNCACAAATGGTTGCAATACCATGGCGTCATATGGAATGGAATCCTGTTCAGTCCGTATTCCGTCCACAGGTCGCCTTCCGGAGCCAGAACAGCAATCTGCCTTACAGGGTTGGTTTGCTGAAATAAGTAAGATAACCTGCTGTTATATGCAACCCATTTCGGGAAATAAGGCCACCATGTGTTTTGCTCACTGAAATAAGCGCCATATCTGACCCATCCCGGAAAACCGGCTTCAGGGGGTGAATAGTTATATCCGTGTAATACAGAATGATTCATTCCCGAAATAAAATTCATGTCATCGTGGCGTTTAATTTCTTCCATAGAAGTCATAAATACGCCATTGGTATTGGTCATGGATTCGCAACTGATGATTTTCCGTCCTTTCAGATGTCCTGCTGAAGATGCATATACATTCCAGACCATATAACCATGCAACTGGTTCCACGCCCATTCATCCCCGTTCATATCTATTCCCGAATAGATCCAGTTGTTGCTTTCCGGTATATCGGGAATCAGATATCCATCCAGCAATCCCATCAGGAAGGGGTAACCATAGGCTTGATAACGACTTTGAAGCCCCAGTCCATTACAAAAATCATGGAAAACTTGTGTGAAATTTTTCAGAAAGGTATTGACCATCAATTTGTTAAAATCATACCGTACACGTTTAATTTCATCTGTTAACTGCTCATAAATCACATCATCCTTGTAACCGTCATTTCTGTCATAAAAAACAAACGGATAATACGGCTCCAATCGGTATCCGTAGGATTGATAGAAAATATGGTCAAAATTCTCTGTCCAGTTGGCTCCATCAAGTTCGATACTGTCACAAAACAAGGCCCGAAAGAGTTCCTGAAGGGAAATACCGGTATCTTCACTGATTTTTAATAACCGATTCAGGTAAGCCAGGGTAACATCTTTACGGTAATGGTCCATCACCGGGCCTGCACCACCCGTAGCGCCGTGCATTACTTCACGGTAACTTTTTTGAAGAATCCCATATACCAGATGATACCGTCCATTCGGGATGGTATAATTCAGTTGCCGGTTAAGATTGTATTCATCCGTCAGATCGATGATTTCAGATATGTTTTTCATGTCTAACGGAACTAATTGGATAAAAAGGACTTCAATATTATTGGTTTGTCTTTGTCTCATATAACGTTGTGCATTCAGAAGTTTATCATATAAACTTTCCTCATTTTCCCTTATAGTTTCTCCTGTCGAATATGATAACCGATGGAGGATTACTCTTTGAACGGTCTCATCGACAGCAAGAAACTCTCCGCCGAAGGGCCATCCCGTACCTACAATCAGATCGGCCATCATATTTCGCCGGTGCGCTTCCTTAGCCGTAAACGCCACTATGCTATTCCACTCTTTACTTAACCATTCTATGGCTTTGACGGCTTCCGTATTAGCCTGTTCCGGCATTTCTATGGGGTTGATTTCCACACCCCCGATGCCGGCTAAAGACAAGACATCCAATTCCCGTTTTATTTCTGTAGTGTCTAAATGATTCCCATTCCACCACCAACGGACAAAAGGCCGCGATTCAGCCGGAGGATGAACAAATCCTTCAAACAGGAGATCATTATTTTTTGTGCCGGAACAGGCAAAAAGAAATAATGAAATTGAAAATACGAATGATAATTGTTGATACACAATACGACAATATTTTATTTATAAAAGGGTTGAAGTGTAGATACTTATAGGTATCCACACTTCAACAAAGATGATAAATTAATGCATAGAATCCATGATTACCAATCCGGATTTTGTTGTAAATCAGGGTTAATGTCTCTTTCCGGAGTAGGAATTGGCCAGAGGAAATCCCGTTGCATAAATCTTTGCCAATACAGACCTTCACCGTATATGTTTTCACGATTCTTATCTGTTAGCGCCGGACTGACAATGTCCCAGCCCCAGCGACGTAAATCACTGTAATTATGGCCTTCTCCGGAAAGCTCTACGGCACGTTCTTTCCGTATCCTTTGGAACATCTCTTCTTTCGTGTTAACAGCCAGCCAAACCGGACCGGAGTTAAGACCCGGCATGTGAACGGAAGATCTTGCCCTTACCTTGTTCAATTCAACTATGGCTTTATCCAACTGTCCATCTTCATTATAGGCTTCAGCCAGCATCAACAGCACATCGGCCAAGCGAATCACGGGGTAGGTAACCGGCGAATTCAGCACATCGTTGATGTTGCCGCCCAAATCGTAAGGCTCTATAAATTTTCGATAAAAATAGGTGTGCCAATTGGCATTGTTATACATTGTTCCTGCCGATTCGGCGCCCTGTGTCTTGCCATCCAGAGCAAAAATATGATCTTTCGGCGCGCCCGCATACCAGCCTTTATGTATGGAATAAGGCACTATCACTGTCGCCATCAGTCGAGGATCCCTGTTTTTGTATACATTCAGTATTTGTGCCGTGTCGGCTTCCCGTAAGCCAACAATCTTTTTGTCGGCACTCATTTCAACACTCAAAAATTTCTGACGCAATAGTGAACGCTCGGCAACATCGGCAGTGGTGTTCCATCCGGGTACAATTTCTTCCCAATCAAATGGTTTTCCATCGGGATATTCATACATATCTACCAATATGGATGATGGCATGGTATTGTTCCAACAACCCCAATCATAAGAATTGCGCGATCCCATATACCTTTGAATCGGAATACCAAGAGAATTGCCTGTTCCACCTTTGTTTTGAAGGGAAAAAATCATTTCATCGCTTTTTGTTTTGCCGTCGAAAAGTTTAAAAAGCTGGGAATAATCCGCCTCCAAAGCATAACCGTAATTATTTGACTTGTTATATACCACTTCCTCAAAGTCGGCTATTGCTTCCTTCCATTGCTTATTGTACAGGTAAACCTTGCCACGCAGTGCATAAGCAGCTCCTTTGGTTGCTCGTCCGTAATTCGCATCATCCCACGACACCTTGAGTTTCGAAACGGCTTCGCTGAGGTCGCTGATAATATACGAACGTGTATTATCGGCTGTTTCTCTCAGTTTCATCATATCTAAAACTTCAACGGCGACATCGGTGGTTTCGTCATAATACGGCACACCTCCGTATAGATCCAGCAAATTGAAATAGTATAAAGCCCTCATGAATTTCGCCTCTGCGATAAATTCGGCTTTCGCGTTGTCATCTATAGCGGTCATGTCAGCCACCTGCCTGATCACATGATTAGCGCTTTGCACTCCTTCATACAATGATTGCCACTTATTGATGATTTCGCCGCCACCCGGGTTATAACCTCCGGTAGGCATACCGGTCATTTGGTCATATCCGATAGCAAGCTCGCCACAATGATCGAACATATAATGCCTGCCGTAAACATTAGTGTTGCGCAGCATAGCATATATACCCATCATTCCTTCTTTTGCGTGTTCTTCTGTTTGCCAGAAATGAGACACGGGCAGTCCGTCGCCGGNGAAGGTATCCAGATCATAACATCCGTTCAACGTCATTCCCGCAATTAAAACTAAAAAATATATTATTATCTTTTTCATATCAAAAATCATTTAAAAAGTTAAATTTACACCAAAGGAAGTCATTCTGAGGGTTGGGTAGTTGGTACCTTCTATTTCCGGATCGATACCCTGATATTTGGTAAAAGTCAGGGCATTGTCGATACTTACATAGAAACGGAGCACATCCAGCAATATTTTTTGCGAAATGGTTTTCGGAACTGTATAACTCAACTGTATGTTCTTCACTTTTAGATAGTCTTTATGCTGCATCCACCTGTTATTCGGTTCATAATTGAACCAGTCGGCTTGATCCATCAGGCGCGGATATTTGGCGTCCGTACATCCCTCGTACCATCGTCCATCGGTAATGGTCTTATTGAGTCCATAACCCCAACGGGTAGTAGGCAGGAAGCGGGAAGCGTCCCAACCGCCCCAAAATACATACAAACCGCTAATTCCCTGCATCAGGCAGGAAAAATCAAAGCCTTTCCAGCCAACGCCAAAAATAAGCCCATACACCGTTGTCGGGTTAGTCCCGTTTCCATACTTTTGATAGTCATCCTGGTTAATAAAGCCATCTTCATTAGAATCTATGTACAGAAAATCACCTTTAACCGGATTTCTACCAAAGAAATTCAAATACATTCTGGGATTGACATCCAGCATTGACTGTAGATAAGCCATATCTTCGTCTGTTTGCAATATTCTGTCAACCGGCATTACACATTGCTGGTTAATCGGGTAACCTTTTTGAATTAAATGTGGTCTGTTCCAGATTCTTTCATCGCCTTTTAACTTGGTTACTTCATTCTTTGTGAAACTGATGTTTCCATCAATGAAATACCGAAACTCACCTATTTTATCTGTCCATGACAGGCTGAGTTCCACGCCTTTATTACTTACTTCCGCTATATTCTTTTTCGGTACGCCGGAAGTTCCGTGTACCAGAGGCGCCGGCAGATCAATAAGGATATCCTTGGTGTTTTTCACAAAGAAATCAACACTCCCGTTTAATCTGGATTTCAACAGCCCAAAATCAATACCGAGATTGCTAATATAAGCGGTTTCCCATGTTAAGAGGGGATTTGCCAGTCTCGTTTGCGCAAAACCGGTAGCTATATCACCATTCAGCACATAGTTTCTGGCATAATACAATGGCGAGTGGTCGTAATTACCACCGTCATCCCTGGTAGTCCCCGAAATGTTATTTCCCAGAGCGCCATAAGATACACGAAGTTTAAGTGCATTCAACCAGGATACATTACGCATGAAATCTTCTTCACTGATGCGCCATCCGGCCGAAAACGAAGGGAAAACGCCTCTCCGTGTTGCACCCGGGGCAAATCTTGAAGAATAATCCATACGCAAATTGGCTTCCAACAGATATTTTTCTGCCCAGTTCAGATTAAAACGACCAAAGTATGAACGCATCGCCCAGTTTTGATAATTACCGTTTGCAGCCGCGTCAGCAGTAGCCGCATCCAATACGGTAAATTCAGGCGATGTCAATTCCTTCTTGCTCGCCCGAAACCATTGGTATTTGTACGATTCCTGACTGGAACCCGCCATTGCCTGTATATTCAGGCGATCAACATTCGTTTCGTAACGGATGATACCGTCCATATTTTGTCGGTACCATGTCTGGTTCTCATTGATAACCATAGGTATTTGATCACCGGGGTTTGATTGAATGGTGTTGTTATAAAAATTCCACCTCGGAAAAAAAACAGGTTGCTGATACCGGAATCGGTTCTGGAAGTCGTAGGTAAATGAACCTTCGATACTCAAACCCTGTAATGGTCTTATCTGAGCAAAAAGTCGGGAAACTAATTTGTTGGTTGTACGGTCTCCTTTGATACTGTTCATGGCTGCCAAAATATTATTGTTTCCTGCTACCGAGGTATTGTCCTGGTCATTGTTTGTCCCGCCGTAGCGTCCGTCGGGATGACGGAAGAGCATTCCGGGAGTACAACCCTGTACATTTGCCCATATCTCGTTGTCATCCAGCCCAAGATCGGCTACTCCCTTGTATCCGTAAGCATTGACGCCAACAGTGAACCACGATTTGATATCAGCATCCAAATTTGTGCGGACAGTCATCCTGTCATAAGACGTATTTTCCATAACACCCGGATTTTTTAAATAATTACCCGACACAAAATAGCGTAACTTCTCCGTGCCACCGCTTACAGAAAGTGTGTGGTTTTGCATCAAACCACGTCCAAAAACTTCATCCTGCCAATCGGTGTTTGGATACTTGATCGGGTCGCTGTTACCTGCTTTGCGCCATTCATCAATTCTATCCTGAGTGAATCGATCCGGCATATTGGTGTTTCTATTTCCTTCATTGACCAATTCCATGTAATCAGCATAATTGGTGACCATATTCAGTCTGTTGGATAAACTTTGCGCCGTCACAAAACCATTATAAGTAATTCTGGCTGTACCTTCGCGTCCCCGATTGGTAGTAATCAGGATAACGCCATTGGCGGCACGTGACCCATAGATCGCTGAGGATGCAGCATCTTTTAGTACAGAGATACTTGCTACGTCTTGCGGATTGAGGTCATTCATATCACCCAGTACTCCGTCGATCACTATTAAAGGATCAGAGTTATTCAATGACCCTTGACCGCGTATACGGATGGTAGCTTGATCGTATCCGGGTTTACCGCTTCCCTGGTTGACAAACACACCGGGCGCCAAACCCGAAAGACCTGAGGATAGGTTGGTGATGGGACGGTTATCGATCATTTTAGCAACGTCCACAGACACTACGGCGCCTGTCATGTTCACCTTCTTTTGGACTCCGTACCCGACCACCACCACTTCTTCAAGCGCCATGGCATCTTCAGTAAGAACAACATCAATTGTACGCTGGCTGCCCACCTGAATTTCCTTGGTCGTGTAGCCCACAAACGAAAACTGTAAGACAGTATTCGCATCGGGTACTGAAATGGAGTATTTCCCGTCGGGATTAGTTACTACCCCAATTAAAGTCCCTTTAACAACAACATTTACACCGGGTATTGGATCGCCGGTATTATCGGTTACCGAGCCGGTTACAGTTAGTTGTTGAAGCAAGGCTGCAGGTGAAACCACGATCAACTGATTATCAAGAATACGATACGTGATTCCGCTGTTAGCCAGCACCATGTCTAATATTTCGTTGATTCTTTTGTCCTTGACATCTATCGACACTTCCTGGTCGATATTGATCAACAAATCATTGTAGAAAAAACGGAACTGGCTTTGTTGCTCGATTTCTTTGAACAACTCGCGCATTGTTGTGTTTTTTATTTCAATGGTGAACCTTCCGTTTTGTGAATAGACGGAGGCTGAAAGTTGAAATAAACAGATTGATAGAATGATAAATGACAATCTCATGATTTTAAAAACTTTTTTTTGTCTTTTTATTATATTATTTAGACACATTAATAAATATTTCATATATTTGAACTTTTAATTTTTTGATTTGAGGCAGCAAAATTTTTAGCGAAATGATGCCTCTGATTAGATTTTAAATTCTCATAACTGCAGGATATTTACAGTATCTTGCAGTTTTTGTTTTTTACTTATTGGGTATTATCATAGGCAATTATTTAAAGTGTGAAAAACTTGTTTCTGTTAAGGTACACAGTGTTTTGTTTCACCTTGTAAAGGATTGGAGCGGTCAATTTCAACGCTTCAAGCAGTTGGTCGAGTGTTTCGTCCTCGAATTTTCCACTGAACACGTAATCTTTCAACTCTTCGTCGCCAAATACAAAGTGTACATTGTATCGCCGTTCTAACTTCACGGCAAAGTTCGACAATTTTTCCCGCTCAATGACCCAACGTTTGTCTTTCCATGAAGTATAAACCTCTGTTGGGATATTGTTGTTTATCTCCACATTGGCAATAGGAATATACTCCTGCGGTTTGATCTTGTCGGGTTTGTCGTCCTGTAATGGCATTTTTTCTGTTTTTTCAAATTGTATTACCTTCGTTACCAAAGCCTTTTGTTGGGCGCGAATTATGGTCGTTTTTTGTGAGGATGACAGCGGATCAATCAACTGTACTGCGCCGCGTTCAACGGTTGTTTCCACGACAGACTCTTCAGGATAAGCTTTCACATTGAATGCTGTTCCCAGTACTTTGACAGTGATTGTGGATGTTTGCACCAAAAAAGGCGTTTGTTCGTTGTGCGTCACATCAAAATAGCCCTCGCCCGCGAGGTACACTTCCCTGTTTTGTACATTGAAGACCGACGAATAGCGCAATGTGCTTCCTGCATTCAGCCATACTGACGATCCATCGGGCAGTATAACCTTCGATTTCGATCCATACGGCGAAGAATATTCGGTGTAGGTCAACAGGTTTTCATTAATCATGGTTTTATCAGAAAACAGATTGACGCTCATACCTGCCACGAAAACAGCAACCATCATGGCAGCTACCATCATCACCTTCTTCCATGATATGAGATGGTTTTGCGAGCGGTACCAGGACGTTTTCATCTGCATTTTGATTAATGGCCATGCATGATCAGGATGATAATCATCCTTGCGGCCAACAACGCTACTTGCTCGCCAAATATCGGCAAGCTCGTTATAAAGCCTACAGTTTTCACCGCTTTCAGTCAACCATTGCCTTAATTCGGTCAACTCCTCCTCTGAAGCTTGACCGGTAAGTACGTTGACTATTTTGTCTGCTATGTCGTATGTATTTTTGTCGTCCATTTATTATAAGATCGGTAATGATTAAAAAAATGTGACAAGTGAAGAAAAAAATTATTTTTTGATTAGTTTTCCGAGTGATTTGTGCAATTTGGTCATTGCTCTGTTGATTTGCGTGCGGACGGTGTTGATCGAAACTCCTAATTTTTCAGCCACTTCCTGATAACTCAATCCTTCTAACCGGGTCAGCAGAAAAACCTCCCGACATTGTTCAGGTAAATCATCTATAGCAAGTTCAATTTCGCTCACAGTTTCCTGAGATATCAGCATGGATAATGGACAGTCTGCCTGTGGCTGGAACAGATCGCTGTTGTTAATCATGTACATGGCCTGCTCACGGTATTTGCGCAACACTTTAAGGTGTTCCAAATATTTCAGACTGTTGTTGTAAACGCTTTTATACAAATATGCCTGCAACGATGTAGAAATATGTATGATTTCTCGGTTTTCCCATAGTTTTAAAAAGAAATTGTTTACAATGTCCTCGGCAGATTCTTTTTCACCAACCATTCCTTCTGCATAAAAACATAATGGACGGTAATATGTTTTGAATATACATTCAAAAGTTTTTCTGTTACCGTTCTTCAGTTCTTTTATTACAATGTTGACAGAGTCGGCCATACCACCATGTTTTTTGGGCAAAGGTAAACTTTTTATCATATTTGAGAAATAATTTTTTCATTTTTTTTGGATACTATATTTTTTCACATTATCTTTGCAGCGCAAAAAAATATTGCGGGGTGGAGCAGTGGTAGCTCGTTGGGCTCATAACCCAAAGGTCGTAGGTTCGAGTCCTGCCCCCGCTACTCGGAAAAACCCCAGCCTTGGTGATCAGGTTGGGTTTTTTGTATGGAAAATAATCGTATTAAGCATATAATAATCATGACTGTTGCAGTAATAGGGAGTGGAAGTTGGGCTACGGCATTGGTGAAAGTACTCTGTAACCATGTGCAACAAATTAATTGGTATATCCGTGAGCCGGAAATCCGTGAATCAGTTGCTATGTACGGGAACAACTGTTTATACATGAGTTCAATACAACTCGAAACCGAGAATATGCAAATTTTCGATGATGCCGACGAAGCGGTGCGACAATCAGACATGTTGCTGTTCGTTGTTCCGGCCGCCTTCCTGAAAGACACAATCGGAGGCATTGCTGTACAGTTCACGGACAAAATAGTTTTTTCTGCTATCAAAGGAATTGTACCTGGTGAAAACATTACCATAGGCGAATACTTCAACCAGCGATTCAACCTCCCGTTCGACCGTTTCGGCGTAGTGTCGGGACCGACACATGCCGAGGAGGTTGCCCTGGAACGTCTTTCATATCTTACCGTGGCCTGCATGGAACGCGAAATAGCCGAACTGATGGCCGAACAACTCAGCTGCCGCTATATTAGGACTGTCATTTCAACCGATATTTACGGTATCGAATATGCCGGTATAATTAAGAACATCGTAGCGCTTTGCGCCGGAGTGGCACATGGATTAGGTTATGGCGACAATTTTACCGCAGTGCTGGTATCCAATGGTTTTGCTGAAATGAAACGTTTCATCGAACAAAGTTATCCTGCAGAACGAACCGCCGAACTGTCGGCCTACCTGGGCGACCTGCTGGTAACCTGTTATTCGCAATTCAGTCGCAACCGTACCTTTGGAACAATGATTGGCAAAGGGTATTCCGTCAAATCGACACAATTGGAAATGAACATGATAGCCGAAGGTTATTACGCTACTGCCTGTATGTACGAAATCAACAAGCGTTACAACATCGACCTTCCCATCATAACTGCGGTGTACAACATGCTGTACGAAAATGCTTCACCTGCTGCAGAGATGAGACTGTTAAGCGAAAAATTCAAGTAATTATTACCAGTTTATTTTCCTTCTTCCAATCCAAAATCGTTCATCAAACCGTAATCCAATTGTTGATAGTCGTTGCCTGCCGGGTAGCCTTTTACATGACGGAAATGCCAGGGCGAAACCAATCCGGGTGCGGGATTGTTGTGGAAAGGACCGAGCAGATTCTTATTGCTGCCCACTACTTTCACTTCCACCGTGTTGGTACCCTGCCTGATAAGTTTTGACACATCAAGCACGTAAGGCTCAAAACCTATGACGCCCGCCTGCTGATCGTTTACGGTTACTGCGGCAACAGTTCCCGTCCAGTTACCCAGCCTTACACGATAATGTCCTGAAGTATCGGCTATATCAAACGTTTTGGTGTACGAAACAGCACCCGGATAAAAAGGCCATCCCTGCTCTTTCCAGTTACCTGCTGTAAATGATTTCGCCGGTGGATGAATGGTAAAGCCTTTGGCGGCAGGTTGTACGGTGAAATTACCCAAAATGTACGCCGGCTCTATTTCGGCATGTATTTTCATTGGCGAAAGTTCGATGGAAAGTTCATTGGCGCCTTTCTTTACGACATTGCCGATGGCAAATACACCCATATCGCGGTCGAGAAACCATTTGCCCGACTCGGGTTTGATTTCCTTTCCGTTTAATGTGACTTTGTACAGATTCGGACGTTCCACTACGGCCTGCATATCGCTCATATCGAAGTCGCCTGCAACCGTGAAGCGGTAGATGGCTTTGAAACCACCGGTTTTGAATGTATCGCGGCATACAATATTGTCCTTGTATTGAACGGATGTATTCCATGGATTACCGTCGCTGAAACTGTGTTGCTTGAAAGCCTTGTCGGCAGCGTCGAACACGTGCAGGTCACGGAAGTTTTCCTTGTCCAATTGCAGGTCGCAGAAGTCGATGGTGAGCACGTTACTGTCGTCGGGCTTTGCAATGAGCAGCGAAGAGGCATTGATCGCAGTATACTGTTTTACCGGCGCTGACGGCTCAAAACCGTCCTGTTTCGTGTCGAAAACATACAACAGCAGGCTTCCGGCAGGAGGAAGGTCGAAATCAACGCGGATATTCTTGCCCTCAGTGCTTTCTATATAGTCGAATATTTCGCCTGTGAGTGTGTTCAATGCAACGGCATCTTTTCCGGAAAGGGAAACATTTCCTTTAACCGGTTCATCAAGACACGAATTAACTAAAAACAATACTTGTCCATCAGCCATCATGCGACGGTGGTGAAACAGGTTGCCGCCTTGTACGTCTGCGAAAGCAATGTCCACAGAAGCAAAATCTTCGCGGATTACATCGGTGGTCAAGCCGGTCATCTTTTTCACATTAGACTTTTCTGTAAAATATTTTTCCATTTCCGGGTCAGGTTTTCCGTCTAAAAAAGCAGGAACAGAAAATGCCAGTACCGTGCCACCACTGTCGATAAATTTTTTCAATAGTTTCCACGTCGGAGTATCCAGATTTTCCATCATCGGCGGAAGCACCACTCTGGAATATGTACGTTTGTTTACTACAAACTTCTTATTGGCTACTTTTCCCTGATCTTTGATGATGTTTTCGCTGCCGAGATCGTATTCCACCTGCGCTTTTTCGAGGGTGGTGACGAAAGTCTGGAAGGCTTGTCCGATGTCTTTGTATTTGTTGTTGCTGTTGTGATAAGCATAATACAGCCAGACGGAGGTTGTGGGCTCGAGGATAAGGATGTCGTTTATTTGTTCGCCGGCCGATAACGCCATCGAGAGGCGGGCAAA
>JGI24702J35022_10001573_pt1 | contig 14156 bp, 12 predicted proteins | sample TergutTh196P4_FD_35022 | JGI IMG/M metagenome (IMG submission 35022)
CCGAAGCTGGGATGATCGACGTAGGCATCGCCCGTGACGAGGATGATGTCGCACGCTTCCCAGCCCAACTCGTCCATCTCGGGGCGCGACATGGGCAGGAAGAGGGCGGGAAGAGACGGGAGGGCGGTAAGCATAGCCCGGATTGTAGGATGGATAAGGCCGAAGGCCGGTGCGCGACAAGCTAGCGCAACTCGGCATCACCGAGCAGGATGTCGAGGACGCCGTTATGCATGCATCTCATACGGTTATCTTCCTCTCAAGCGTTGGGGTTTGCGGGACTCACCCCAACCCACCGGGCTAATCCGCTTCCGGAGCAGAATGGGTTACGAAAACAAGCTTGCGGATACGCATGTTGCCTTCATCTGCCACATAGAGGTTACCTGTCTTGTCAATCGCGATGCCGCCAGGGATAGCGAACCGTGCAGTGTTCCCGGGGCCATCGGCAAAGCCGATAGCCTCGGAATCCGTCGGGCCGCTTCCAGCAAGGGTTCTGACCTTTCCGTCTTGTGTGATCTTGTAGATGCTGCTGGCAATCGCCGTTATATAGACGTTCCCCGCCTTGTCTATCGTTATGCCAAAGGGAGAAGCAAATCCTTGCTTGCCACGACCACTTGCAAGGGTACTGACTTCTCCCTTTGGCGTAACTTTGCGGACGCGGTAATTTTCGCCATCCGCCACATAGAGGTTACCCACTGTATCTATCGCGATGCCGCAAGGCTGCGCAAACCTTGCAGCACTTCCAGTGCCTTCGGCAAAGCCGTACTTGCCACCGACAAAGGTGCTGACCTCGCCTTTCGGCGAAACCTTGCGGATGCGGTGATTATCTCTGTCCGCCACGTAGAGATTGCCTGCCGCATCTACCGCGATGCCGCAAGGGTGTGCAAACTTTGCGGCGCTTCCAGTGCCGTCGGCGAAGCCGTACTTGCCATCGCCAGCAAGGGTGCTGACCTCGCCTTTCGGCGAAACCTTTCGGATGCGGTGATTAGCCATATCCGCCACATAGAGGTTGCCAGATGCATCTACTGCGATGCTGTAAGGCACATTGAATCGTGCAGCATCTCTAATACCGTTTGCATAATCACTTTTGTCGCTACCAGCAAGGGTACTGACCTCTCCTTTCGGCGAAACCTTGCGAATGCGGTTGGAATCCACCACGTAGAGGTTATCCGATGCGTCTATTGTGATGCCTCTGGGGTTCATGAATCGAGCGGCGCTTCCGGTGCCATCGGCAAAGTCTCCTGACTCGGGGTACGTTGCTCCGCCACCGGCAAAGGTGCTGACCATGACCGTTTTGCTGCCATCCGGCGGGGCTGCGTTCGATATTTTGTATCCCGCGAGAAGGCTAAATGCGAGGACGATGGAGAGAAAATGGATGACAGACAGTTTTCTTTTCATGGTGGCAATGGATGGTTGAATGGTGAAGGTTGAATAGCTACCGTTGCGTCGGTGAGGCCGCGCCCGCGCCTGCCTCCCGGTCATGCGGACCGCCGCTGCAACAGGGCTACGGCCTGCGCGGCGATGCCCTCGCCCCGACCCGTAAAACCGAGCTTTTCGGTCGTCTTGCCCTTGATGTTGACAGAGGTTGCGCCGATATTGAGATCGTCTGCGATGTTGGCCGCCATCCGGGCCGCGTAGGGTTGTATTTTCGGATTCTGGCAAATGATAGTGGCATCCACATTGCCTACTTCCCACCCCGCTTCCCATATCTTGGCAAAAACCGTACGCAACAGCGCGCGGCTGTCCGCGCCCCTGTAGCGCGTGTCGGTATCGGGAAAAAGTCGACCGATGTCTCCCAGCCCTGCCGCGCCGAGCAACGCATCGGAGATGGCATGCAGCAACACGTCGGCATCGGAATGCCCGAGCAACCCGCGCCCGAACGGGATGGTGACGCCGCCAAGAATCAGGGGCCGCCCTTCGATAAAGGCGTGGACATCGAACCCCTGGCCGACACGAAGGGCGCACTTCACGGCATATTCTCCTCGATGTTTTTTCTCTCTTCGTCTTTGTGGCGACGCAATATCCACTCCGCGAGAAGAAGATCGAACGGTCGCGTCACCTTGAGATTGGCGATATCCCCCTCGATGAGTCTGGGACGCAGGCCCGTGGCCTCGATGGCCGCAGCTTCGTCGGTGACATCGCGCACGCTCTCCAATGCGCGGCGCAGCATCATATAACGAAACATCTGCGGGGTCTGCGCACGCCACAAACCCTCGCGCGCCACGGTTCCCGTCACACGATGGCGCTCGTCGGCACGCTTGAGGGTATCGGTCGCGGGCGCGGCCAGCAGCCCACCCACGTCGTCATGCGCCAGTTCGCTCATCAGCTTCTCGATCTGCCAGCCTGTCACGCAGGGACGCGCGGCATCGTGCACCAATATCCAGTCCGAGGCGGCAACTTCGTCTTCGATGGTGCGCAAACCGCCCAACACCGAATCGGCCCGCGTCGGCCCGCCGCAAAAAAGCGGCGTCAGGCGCGCGCCCAAAACGCTCCAATCGTGGCGCGCCCACTCGGCATCATCGGTCGAGAGCACGACGAATACCCGCTCGAGGGCAGGTACTGCGCACAGGGCGGCGAGCGTGTGATGAATCAGCGGCTTGCCGAGCAACGGCAAATATTGCTTGGGAACTCCGCTCCCCATGCGCGCACCGCTTCCCGCCGCAGGCACGAGGGCGAAATGTCGAGTACCGGGATGTTGGTTCTGCATTTTGCGGATCAGGCTTTCTCAGGGCTTGCTCAGGACTTGATAAGTCTCATATCCGGGGGCAATCTTTAAGTCACCCCGCCAACAATGGCGGGGATTGCATTCGACCCGTGTTCAAGTAAAAACTTTCATGAATTCTACAACGTATGCGCCCGAACTGGACAAGCGGTAAAAATATGCTTGCAAAGAAAACAGCTTGAACGTTTGTCACCAGCGCCAATTGAGTACGATGACATGAACACGGAATAGAAACGGGAGCTTGCCTTGCTTTCATGGCGAGGCCGTATGACGGTGAGAACTTCGGGGCAGCCTGTCAGGCGGCTGCGCCCGATCGGATGCGCATATCGTGTGCCGCTTGCCTTGTGCGTTTGGTATTATGTCCGAGTTGCTGCGGGGCACGTCGCCCCCGCCGTGGGCCATCGTGAAACGATGCCAGGATTGTGATGACTGTCGCCTGGAGGAATGGTATGAATAGTTTTGGTCGATACAGCTTGTTCTTGCCTGCGTTGCTGATTTCTTTGGGCATATCCATTGCCGGATACTTCGTTGGCCGCACGCTCTACAATGCGAATGTGGGAATCAACGTCGCAGAGGTGAAGGGGCTTGCCGAAAGGCGTGTGGAAGCGGATCGCGCCTTTTGGAAGATTCAGTACAGGGTTTCGGGACCGGGAACGACACAGGTTTCCACACTGTATGAAAAGTCAGAGTCCGATCAGGCACAGATTGTCCAGTTGCTTGTTGATAGCGGCTTTGATAAATCGGAAATTACGCCAGACGTCATCAACTATCATAAGGAAGAGTTTCGAGACAACAATAAGAAGCTCATTGAAGAGAAGCACGTGCTGAGCGGGTCAATCGACGTCGAGACCAACAAGGTTCGCCTTGTGGCAGGCGTGCGGACGAAGCTGAATAAACTGATCGCTCAAGGACTCGACATACAGAACAAGGCGCCTGCCTATCACTTCACAAAATTAAACACGATCAAACCTGAGATGGTGAAGGAAGCCACTACAAATGCCCGCATCGCAGCTACCGAGTTTGCAGCAGACGCTGGAGTCAAAGTGGGTGGAATCCGAAATGCGCAGCAGGGCGGCTTCAGTATTCGTGATGTCGGAGAAGAGTATGGAGACACGACGAGCCTGGAGAAAGATGTTCGGCTGGTCACAACCATCACGTTCTATTTGGACTGACCTTGCCACATCGCTGTTCTTCGCCTGACTTTGTGCTCAGGCGGACGGCCTTCGGCTTGCAGGCTCAGGCGCGCAGGCTGGCGTCCAGTTGTGCGAGGCGCTCGGGCGTGCCGACATCGACCCAGCGGCCACGATAGTGTTCCCCACTGACGCGATTCACACCCATCGCGGTGCGCAGCAGCGGGGCGAGGCGGGCGGGTTTGCCCGCTTCGAGCGGGGCGAAAATGGCAGGGTGGTAGGCGGCGATGCCTGAAAAGGTGAGGCGCGATTCCCCGTCCGAGCGCACGCGCTCACCGTCGAGCGCGAAATCGCCCTGGGGGTTGTGCTCGGGGTTGTCGATCAAAAGAAGATGGGCGTGGTCTCCGTCCGGCGAGAGGCGCGCGGCAATCCGGGCAAGGGAGGCGAAATCCGCTTCGCAAAAAACGTCGCCGTTGACGACGAGAAAAGGACTTTCTCCAAGAAATTGCAGGGCCTGGCGGATGCCGCCCGCGCTCTCCAACGCGCCCGGTGGTTCGGGTGACCAGCGGATGCGCACACCGAAGGCGCTTCCATCGCCGAGCGCCGCTTCGAGCATGTGGCCGAGGTGGGCGTGGTTGATGACCAACCGGGTGATGCCGACTGCCGCCAGACGTTCGATGTGACGGACGATCAGGGGCTTGCCGCCCACCGCAAGCAGCGGCTTGGGGCAATGATCGGTGAGCGGACGCATGCGTTCGCCCCGGCCTGCGGCAAGAATCATTGCCTTGATCGTCATACTACCTGCGCCACCAGCCAGAAGAGGATTGCCGACAGCAGCATCGACGCGGGGAAGGTGAGTATCCAGGCGATGAGGATGGTACGGACGGTTCCGGCTTGCACGCCGCTGCGGTTGGCGATCATCGTGCCCGCGACACCGGAGGAGAGGACGTGGGTGGTCGAAACCGGCAGGCTGTATAAGTTGGCGACCCCGATGGCCAGGGCGGCAGTGATCTGGGCGCTCATGCCCTGCGCGTAGGTCATGCCCTGTTTGCCGATACGCTCGCCCACGGTGACGACCACGCGCTTCCAGCCCACGACAGTGCCCAGCCCGAGCGCCAGCGCGACGGCGAAGATGACCCAGACCGGGGCATATTCCGTGGCGACGGCGAGGTCTTTGCGCAGACGGGCGAGGTCGGCTTTTTCCGTGGGGGCGACACTGGTGAGTTTGCCGATCTGGCGGGCCATGTCGTCGAGACACAGCAATTCGCGCCGAACCTGCACGCGCTTCTCGGCATCCAGGGCGCCGAGATTCTCGATGCCGTTCATGTTTTTCAGCAGGCTCTGGATGGTTTCTTCCGTGCGCGCAATTTCGCAACGAAAACGCTCCGGCGTGGAAGAAGAGGTTTCCTGGAGGATGGGAGGTCTTGCCTTGGGGGCTGCTGCGCTCAACTGGTCCTGATGGCGCTGGTAAAACCGCTGCATGTGCATGGCGGCATCGCGCGCGCGTTCGACCTGGAGTGGGCTGGCGCCCATGTTGACGACATACTGCGCGGGCACGAAACCGATCAGCACCAGCATGATGAGGCCGATCCCCTTCTGACCGTCGTTGGAGCCGTGCACGAAGCTGACCGCCATGGCGGAGAGCACGAGCACGAGGCGATTCCAGAACGGGGGTTTCTTGATCTTGCTGCTGTCGGCGCGGGGTTCCGGAGCGGAGTGCATTTTCCCGCGCGGACGCCAGCGTTTGAGGGCGAGCAGGACAAACCCGGCGATGAAAAACCCTATCAGCGGCGAGAAGATCAGTGACATCACGATGTCGGCCGCCTTGTGCCAGTTGATGCCCTCCGCAACGGAGAGCTCGTTGAGCAGGGCATTGGTGATGCCCACACCCAGGATGGCGCCGATGAGCGTGTGGGAACTGGAAGCAGGGATGCCGAAAAACCAGGTGCCGATGTTCCAAGCGATGGCCGCAGCCAGCAGCGAAAACACCATCGCCAGCCCTTTCCCGGTATTGACGTTGATGAGAAGTTCGACGGGCAGCAGGTGCACGATGGCGTAGGCAACGCCCACGCCGCCGAGCAGGACGCCGAGAAAGTTGAAAATGCCCGAAAGTATCACGGCGCGGTAAGGCGACATGGCCCTGGTGTAGATCACCGTGGCGACGGCGTTGGCCGTGTCGTGAAATCCGTTGATGAACTCAAATGCGAGGACGAATAAAAGGGCCAGTGCAAGGCCGAGACCGAGCCAGATGCTGGGTATGCCAAGAGATTCGAGCATGATCGAAATTTATTTCGTGGTCAGAAAGAAAAAAAGGTTTCGGTTGGAACGGGGTCGAGTTTGTCGAGCAGCTTGAGCAGGGGACGGAGATCACGGTAGCGTTCGCACACCTTGCGCAGGTAGCGCATCAACAGGGGCAGGCTGGAAAGATAGCCCTCCTTGCCGTCACGATGGCAGAGTCGGGCGAAGATGCCGATCACCTTGAGGTGACGCTGCACGCCCATCCATTCGTAATCATGGTAAAAATCGGTGAAATCGTCCCGCACGGGCAGGCCGGATTTGCGTGCCATTTCCCAGTATCGCGCGAGCAGGTCGAGCGTGAAATCTTCTTCCCATTCGATGTAGGCGTCCTTGAAAAGCGAGACCAGATCGTAAGTGAGTGGGCCGTAGACTGCGTCCTGGAAGTCGATGATGCCGGGGTTTGCGCCTGCTCCCTCCGGGACGACCATCAGGTTGCGCGAGTGGTAGTCGCGGTGGACGAACACTTTCGGTTCGGCGAGGTTCACTGCGATGATCCTGTCGAAGACATCCATCAGCGCGTTTTTGTCTTCATCGTTGAGCGCGATGCCCTTGTGACAGGCGATGTACCAGTCCGGAAACAGCATCAGTTCGCGCCGCAGCAGGTCGTCGGAATACTCCGGCAGCGCGCCTGGCCGGCTCGCAGCCTGGATGGCAAGTAGTGAGCCGATGGCATCGGCGTACAGGTGCGCACTGGCGTGCGGCGTGCAACCGGGCGATCTCAACCGGCCAAGATAGGTGTCGTTGCCGAGATCGGACATGAGCAGAAAGCCCTGTTCCGGGTTTTCCGCCAGGATTTCGGGCACGTGGACGCCCGTTGCGGCGAACAGGCGGGCGACGGCAAGCCACGGACGGCAGTCTTCCTGTTCGGGCGGGGCATCCATGACAATCAGGCTGGCATGCCCTTTTGTAATGGAGGGCAAATTGCCATCGGGAAAGGTGATCCGGAAATATCGGCGAAAACTGGCGTCAGCCGAGGCGAGAGCGAGGTCGTGCCGAACGCCTGCCAGCGTTTGCTCAAGCCAATGTCCGAGTTGATCGATTCGAGGCAAAACGGGTACTCCGCGATGTTTGTTCGTGTAAAATCGGCTAATTCTATCAGGCGGCCGGTCACGGTTCCGAATTTTGTTTGGACGGGGATTATTTTGCTGAATTGGGGGTCGAAGGTACGTACCCGGATTATTCCACTGTTGTTTTGGTGTATGTCGGGCGTACTGTGTGCTGATCCGGCACAAGATAATCTTTCGGGCGGACTTTCCGGACAGCCCCAGGAACCGTTGCAAGCGGTTGATCGTCGCAACGGCGCGGACGAAAATGCAATGCAGCCCGGCACGCGCAGGAAAGTGAAAAAAGTTTCCGGAACGAATAACCTCGTAACGGAAGAGGGTTCTGACGAGTCGTTGCTTCAGACGTTGTCGGCTGTGGCTGCGCCCGAAGCCGGACCCGAATCGTCGGAGACGCCTGCTCCGAAATCGCGCGAAGAGACCCGAATTTCTGCGCTGCGGGTCTACGGCACGCACGCGATCGACCTGGTGGCCGAAGGCGAAGCCGAATTGCAGCGCGATACGCTCACGTTGACCGCCGATCGTCTGACTTACCGAGAACCCACCGACGAAGTCCTGGCCGATGGCAATGTTTGCCTGAAGCACGACGATGGCAGGTTTGAAATGTCGGGTCCCTCGGCCTCATTTGTCGTGGGGGCGCGTACCGGCGAAATCATCGATCCGAAATACGCGATGTCCCGTATCCGCCCGCCGCGCGAAGAAGGTGCGCAGCCAAGATTGGTATCGGGTAGCGGTCATGCAAATTCTCTGCGGTTCGAAGGCGAGAATCAATACCGCGCCACGAACGCGACGTGGTCGACCTGTAAAGGCGCCAAGCCCGATTGGTACATCAAGGCGGGAGAACTCGAACTCGATTACGACCGCGAGATCGGCACCGCGCGCAATGGCAAGGTGGTGTTCAAGGATGTGCCGATTTTCTGGCTACCTTGGGCGGAATTTCCGCTGGCCGGCCAGCGCCACTCGGGAATCCTGCCACCGACGATGGAATCCTCGACCAAGACGGGGTTTGGCCTCTCCATTCCCTATTACTGGAACATCGCGCCCAATTACGATCTCACGCTGACTCCGCGCTATATGAGTCGGCGCGGGACGCAGCTTGGGGCCGAGGCGCGCTACATGGGCGCAACCTACAGCGGGATGACCAGAGCCGAATACATGCCGAACGACAGCATTACAGGCGAGGCGCGCTCGCTCGCTTCCCTGCAGCATCGGCACTGGTTGACCCCCAGGCTGTACGGTTCGATCGATCTCAACAGGGTATCGGACGACCGATATTTCGAGGATTTGAGCACGAGGGTTTCCATGTCCTCCAAGGTGAACCTGCTGCGTGAAGGAAGGCTGATGTACGTCGGGGGCGGTTGGTGGAATCTTTCGGGGCTGGCCCAGAGCTACCAGACGCTTTCTCCCGATCCGGCCAGACCGACCGGCATGCCGTATCGCCGCCTGCCGCAAATCGCGCTCAATGCAACCCGCCCCGGCGAGTTCAGCAGGTTCCTCGGAACCTCCGGGCTCGATCTTGCCTGGAAGAGCGAATTCGTGCGTTTCGTCCACCCGGATGAACACCGCCCCGACGCGACGCGCCTGACGGCCTATCCACAGTTGTCGCTGCCCCTGCACTGGCCCGGTTTCTACATCACGCCGAAGATCGGCCTGCATTACACCCGCTACGACATCGACCGGAAACAATCCCAACCGGACATGCGCGATTCGATCTCCCGCGCCGTGCCGATTTTCTCGATCGACTCCGGGCTGAACTTCGAACGCAATACCCGCCTGTTCGGGAGCGATTATGTCCAGACCCTCGAACCGAGAATCTATTACCTCAATACCGCGTATCGTCGGCAGGACGACATCCCGCTGTTCGATACCAGCCGCTACGACTTCGGTTTCGCGCAACTTTTCAGCGAGAATCTTTATACCGGCGGGGATCGCATCGCCGATGCCAACCAGTTGACCACTGCCGTCACTTCACGCCTGATCAATCCTGCCACAGGCGCCGAAAACCTGCAGGTGATACTGGGGCAGCGTTATTACTTTCAGGATCAGCGCGTCACCTTCGATGAGCGCACGCCCCGCACGAACACGCGCACCGACTTGCTTGCCGGATTCAGCGCGCGGATGGGCCGGTACGCTTCGTTCGATTCCCTGTGGCAATACAATCCCAGCGTCGGTCAGACAGAACGTTATACCGCGACTATGCGCTACAACCCCAGCCATGCCCGTGCGCTCAACCTCGGTTATCGGTTTGCGCGCGACATTCTTCGTGACGTGGATATTTCCGGGCAGTGGCCGTTGTGGGGCAGGTGGTATGGAGTCACCCGCATGACTTACTCGCTCAAGGATTCCAAGATGACGGAAACCATCGCCGGGCTGGAATACAATGGAGGCTGCTGGGTTTTGCGCATGGGAGCGCACCGTTATACGTTGCGTGAGCGCGAAGCCAACAACGCCTATTTTTTGCAACTTGAACTCAATGACTTCACCAGCATCGGATCTGGCGGGAATGTGGTCAGCCTCATACAGCGCAGCGTGCCCGGCTATGGCATGATCAACGAGCCAAGCGGCGGTCTGCTCAAGGATTGAGGCTCGATGACGGGTGAAGCACGGTATTCAAGGCTCGAACATGGGTCGAACGCAATCCTCGCCAACGATGGTGGGGGCAGTGAGACAAGCGTTAGTATGGAGCCGCAGGCTTCCCTGAATCGTATCGAGGAATCCCCGCCATTCGTGGCGGGGTGACTCAAAACACTTCCCGGATGGATATGAACCGTTTTTTCTTCAAAGCATTTCTCGGCGCCGTTTTGGCCTGTTCCACGCTGGCGCAGGCCGCTATCAACGAGGTCGACCGCATCGTCGCCATCGTCAACTCCGAGGCCGTCACCTCGTCGCAACTGCGCGACCGCGTGATCCGCATTCGTCAGAACCTGGGGGGACAGGAGGCTCAATTGCCGCCCATGAATGTGCTCGAACGGCAAGTCCTCGAACAACTCGTCATGGAGCGCGTGCAATTGCAACAGGCGCGCGAAGCCTCGCTCAGGATCGACGACGGCGCAGTCGAGCGCGCGATCAATCTCGTGGCCGACAACAACCGCCTCACGCTCGAACAACTGCGCGCCGCCGTCACGCGCGATGGCATGTCATGGAACAAATACCGCGAAGAAATACGCGCCGAACTGATGCTCAACCGCCTGCGCGAAATCGAGGTGGACAACAAGGTGACCGTGAGCGATGCCGAAGTCGACAATTTCATCCGGAACCATCCCGAAGCTCTTTTGGGCACGGAATACCGCGTGGCCCACATTCTGTTGCGCATCCCGGAAAACATGAACGAGGCACAACAAAAAGCCCTCCAGGAGCGCGCGGACAATGTTCTGTCGCGCCTCAAGGCCGGTGAAGATTTTGCCAGGATCGCTACGGACAGCTCGGACGCGCCCGACCGGGTCCGGGGCGGAGAACTCGGCTGGCTTGAGCGTGAACGCCTGCCGGGGTTTTATGGTGAGGTCGTCAACAAGCTCAAGCCCGGAGAAATCTCGCCGCCGCTGCAAAGCGCCACAGGGCTGCACGTCATCAAATTGCTGGACAAGCGGGAACAAAACATCATCGCTTCGCAGACGATCGAACAGACCCATGTGCGTCACATCCTGCTCAAGTCCTCCGAACTCTTGTCCGATACCGAAGTCCAGACAAGGCTCGGCCTCCTGCGCGAGCGCATCGTCAATGGCGCAGATTTTGCCGAATTGGCCAAGGCCAGTTCGGCAGACCACCTTTCCGCCGCGCGCGGCGGCGAAATCGGCTGGGTGAATCCGGGCGATACCATGCCCGCGTTTGAAAAAGCCATGAATTCACTCGCGCCGAATCAGGTCAGTGAACCCATACAAACGCCTTATGGCTGGCACATCATCCAGGTGCTCGAGCGCAGAAAGCAGGACATCGGCGAGGAGCATCGTCGCAACTTTGCGCGCGCCATTCTGCGGCAACGCAAGGCTGAAGAAGCCTATGAAGACTGGTTGCGCCAATTGCTCGACAGCGCCTACGTCGAATACAAACTGGAAAACGCGGATGAATGACGTCGACAAACTGTCCCTGCCCGTATTGGCGGTGACGAGCGGAGAACCTTCCGGGGTAGGGCCTGAGTTGTGCGCGCGGCTGCCCGAACGCAAATGGCCCGCGCACCTGGTGGTGATCGGCGATATCGAACTGATCGAGGAACGCCTGGAGCGCGCGGGCCGCGCCCTGGTGGTGCGCCCCTGGCAACCTGGCATGAAACCCGAGGCCGGGGTGTTCGACGTGCTCCATTGCCCGCTGGCCTGTCCGGCGCTCACCGGCAAATCCAGCCCGAAAAACGCGGCCTACGTGCTGAGTATCCTCGATCATGCACTGGAAGGCTGTACGCGAGGCGTATTCGACGGCATGGTGACGGCGCCGGTGCACAAGGGCGTGATTTGCGATGCCGGGATCCCTTTTTCCGGTCATACTGAATACTTTGCCGCCAGAACACACACGCCGCAGGTCGTGATGATGCTGGTCGGCGGCGGCATGCGCGTGGCGCTGGCGACCACGCACCTGCCCTTGGTCGAAGTCCCGAGGGCGTTGACCCAGGATCGACTCACGCGCACGCTCGACATCCTTCATCACGATCTCGATGCCCGTTTCGGCCTGCCCAGGCCGCGCATCCTGGTGGCCGGTTTCAACCCCCATGCGGGGGAGGGGGGACACATCGGGCGCGAAGAGATCGACATCATTATCCCGGTGCTCGAACGCCTGCGCGCAAAGGGGTTGAACCTCGTCGGGCCGCTGCCCGCCGATACCTTGTTTACACCGCACAACCTGCGGGAAGCCGACGCAGTGCTGGCGATGTACCACGATCAGGGCTTGCCGGTGCTCAAACACGCCAGTTTTGGCAGCGGGGTCAATGTCACACTGGGCCTGCCCATCATCCGGACTTCGGTCGACCACGGCACGGCGTTCGATCTGGCCGGTTCCGGGAAGGCCGATCCCGGCAGCCTGTTCGCGGCGGTCGAGCTGGCCATCGACATGGTCAAGGCCAGGCAGCGGCGGGCATGAACCCTGACGCGCGCGCGGGCAAACATGTCGCCCGCCGCCGTTTCGGACAGAATTTTCTTGTTGCCGTCGGTGTCGTCGAGCGCATCGTTGCGGCCATTCAGCCCCGTCCGGGTGAAAACATCGTCGAAATCGGCCCCGGCCTCGGCGCGTTGACCCGACCCCTGCTCGAACGCCTCGGGCATTTGCACGTCATCGAAATCGACCGTGATCTCATCGCCCGTTTGCGGGAGCATCATGCCCCCGGATGCTTGACGATCCACGAAGGCGACGCGCTGGAATTCGATTTTGGCGCGTTGTGCGCGCGCGATAACCCCTCGTTGCGCGTGGTGGGCAATCTGCCCTACAACATCTCGACTCCCCTGCTTTTTCACCTTGCCGGTTTTGCGTCCCGGCTTCGTGACGGTCATTTCATGTTGCAGAAAGAAGTTGTGATGCGCATGGTGGCTGCGCCGGGCACTGCCGAATATGGGCGTTTGTCGGTCATGCTGCAATACCGTTTCCACATGGAACGGCTGTTCGACGTGCCCCCCGGCGCGTTTCGTCCCGCTCCCAAAGTGACATCGAGCATCGTGCGCATGACCCCGTTGCCTGCCGAGACGCATCACGCGCACGACGAAACACGGTTTGCTCGCATCGTTGCCGCCGCCTTCGCGCAACGCCGCAAGACCCTGAGAAACACCCTGCGGGATTTTCTCGATGAAAACGCGCTCGAAGCACTCGGCTTCGATCCGGGGCTACGCGGCGAGCGGCTGTCGGTGGCCGATTTCGTGACCATTGCGAACGCTTGCCAATGAAACCCCCAACTCCGCTCGACGCCACGCACTCCACGCTGGGTAAACAGGCCGACTATCGGGATGCCTATGCGCCGGAACTGCTGTTTCCAATCGCCCGGCAGGGCAAACGTAGCGAAATCGGCCTTCGTGCCGATGCCTTGCCTTTCATCGGCGAAGACCTCTGGAATGCCTATGAGCTGTCCTGGCTCGATCTGCGCGGCAAGCCGGTCGTGGCGCTGGCGCGTTTCCGTGTGCCGGCCTCCAGCCCGAACCTGATCGAATCCAAATCGCTCAAGCTCTATCTCAATGCCTTCAATCAGGAACGACTGCCCGGCCTCGATGCCGTGCGCGCAACCATTGAAAACGATCTGTCGAACGCCGCCGGGGAGACGGTGACGGTGGAAATTCTGCCCTTGAGCGCGCGACCGGAACGCTGTTTTGTCGACCCCGAAGGTTTTTGCCTCGATGCGTTGGATATCGACATCGACGCCTACCGGCTTTGCCCCGATGTTTTACGCGCGGGCGGCGCGCGGGTGACGGAGACTCTTTATTCGCATCTCCTGAAATCCAATTGCCCGGTCACGGGGCAACCCGACTGGGGCATGCTGGCGGTGCGTTATACCGGCCCGGCGATCGACCGCGCCGGGCTGTTGCGCTATGTCGTGTCCTTTCGCCAGCACAGCGAATTTCACGAACACTGCGTCGAACGAATATTTTGCGACATCCTCGAGCGTTGCGGGCCGACCGATCTGGCGGTCTGGGCGCGTTACACGCGGCGCGGCGGACTCGACATCAACCCGTTCCGGTCGACTCCGCCGAAAGAGGGTAGTGAAGGCAACGGTGGTTGGAACGGGTTTGATAACGAAATTCGGCAATAGGGCGGTTTTTGTCTCTATTCCTTCAACGCCGACAGCAATTGCGCCAACTCCACGGCCGAGCGCACTTTCATCTTGTTGAAAATGTGCGAACGGTGCGCTTCGACGGTACGCATCGAAATCACCAACTGATTGGCGATAACCTTGTTATAGCGGCCTTCCAGGATCAAATCCATGACTTCGCGTTCGCGCGGCGTCAGCGAAGCGAGCCGTTCCTCGACGGACTCGCGGCTCGC
>JGI24702J35022_10001574_pt1 | contig 14155 bp, 13 predicted proteins | sample TergutTh196P4_FD_35022 | JGI IMG/M metagenome (IMG submission 35022)
GGTCGAGTACATACAGCCAGTCGCGTACATTCTCGCCCTTGCCGTAAATCGGTATCGGCTTGTTGTTCTTGATATTGTTGATGGAGAGCGGTATCAACTTCTCGGGGAAATGATTTGGCCCGTAATTGTTGGAACAGTTCGACAATACCACAGGTAAACCATACGTATGATGGTAAGCGCGCACAAAATGGTCAGAACTTGCTTTCGATGCAGAATACGGACTGCGAGGATCATACGGCGTGGTTTCCACAAAAAATCCTTCATTTCCGAGTGAACCGTACACTTCGTCGGTCGAAACATGATAGAAGCGTTTCTCCTCGAAATTGCCGTCCCACAATATACGAGCTGCATTCAGCAGGTTGACGGTTCCCACAACATTGGTCATGATAAAATCCATCGGGTTGCTGATGGAACGATCAACATGAGATTCGGCAGCAAGATGAATCACTCCGTCCGGACGATATTTTTCAAAAACATTCTTTACTTGCCCGTCATCGGTGATATCTGATTTTTCAAAAACATAATTGCTTTTCCAGTCAATATCAGTAAGATTTTCGAGATTGCCGGCATAAGTTAACTTGTCTATATTTACAATGCGGTAATCGGGATACTGATTCACAAAAAGACGCACCACATGCGAACCTATAAAACCGGCTCCACCGGTAATAATCAATGTTTTGCCCATTATTGACTTAAATATCATTTTATCTGCAAAATTAAGAGATTTTTTTGAGGAATGAGTAAAAATGTTCTAATTTTGAATCATCAACAAAAAAGAAATCGTCAAAGCCATGTAATGTAAGAGATTAAAATCTCTCTTTCATCTCCACCTTCTTTGGCTTCAGCGGAACTGAAAAGTTGTTGTAATTTATGCAATTCTTCAAGCGTCAGATTGTCGTCATACATTTTTCTGACTAAAGACGCTATAAGTTACATATTTATCCATGATACTGTATTTGAAATCGTCACCACCCAATTACGATTTCTTTTCCATCGTCAGTATATTTCAAATCCAGCACTTCACACAACAACTCGACCATTTCCTCAACCGTGTTGTTATTGAAAGGAATGGTTATTCCTCTGTTCTTCAAATCATTGTCGGAAATGCTGACAGGTTTATCTGATATTTTGTTGATCACATGAACAATGTTTTCCAAACTTTCGTCCTTGAAGCATATCTTTTCGGAATATTTAGCAAATTGCTGTTTGTCAACTGATTGTTTTTTCATCAATTGTTGATTATTTTCGAGACACACCGTTTCGCCGGTTTTCAGAAATATATGATCGCCGGTAGTTTTTAGTGTTGCTTTTACCAGTCCGTGTTGTACGGAAAGTTCAAATGATGTCTTGCCTGCCGTTTTGATGTTGAATGCTGTTCCTAACACCTCCACCACAACCGCTTCCGTTTCGATCAGGAACGGACAGTCTTTTTTACTGTAAATATCGAACAACGCATCGCCCTGTACACTCACTTGTCGTTTGTCGGCAGCAAACTGTTCGGGACAGGTGAGTGTGGCGCCGCTTGTGAGGTAAACAACAGAACCGTCGTTCAAAGTCTTCACTAATATATTGGTACTGTCGTCGTTGTGTATGGAAATGAGTGGTTTGTTTTCTTTTTCCGAAATCAGGTAGAGACCAATGGTACCGCTCAATATACATAACATAACAACGGCAGCAGCCCATTTTATTTTGGTTATGAAAGGCATAACAACCACTCTTGCACCTTGGATGAGCAATTGTTCATCAGCCAACCGTTTGTGCAACTTATCCCAGGCTCTATTTGTATCTAACATCAATAACTAAGTCTTAAACTTTAAACTTTTTCTTAACAATTGAAGCGTTTTGCTCATTTCGGCTTCGATAGTTTTCACCGAAAGTGACATTTCACACGCTATCTGCTCATATTTTTTTCCTTCGAAACGGTTCATCCGGAATATATCGCGCCTGCGTTTGGTCAATTTTTCCAGCGCTAATTCTAACCGATGCTCCAATTCTTTATACTCAAGGATTTTCTGCGGCGAATCATTCGGATCGCTTTCAGATATTTTATCCGTAAATATTTTTTGATGATACTGTTGGCGAACATGCAAGTGTTCGAGATATTGCAATGATTGATTCCGCACTGCGCCATACAGATAGGATTTTACCGACCATACTATCTGCAGATTGACACGCTCCTTCCAAATTGTATAGAAAAGCTCCTGAACAATATCCTCGGCGTTGTCCATATTGCCAGTTATTTTGTTGCCGTACAAACACAAAGGCTCGTAGTAACGTCTGAACAACGTTTCGTATGCGTGGATATCTCCTTCGCGAATCTTTGTATACAGTACAAAATCGTTCAAGGCTTTTGATTTGTGAAATTGGCTTCAAAATTAACTTTTTTTTGATTAATTCCGTTGCTGTTTTTTTAGTCTGGCAACTGCTGATTCTAACGATTCGGTAGGTTCGATGATGTTGTATGCGCCCCAGAAATCTTCATCGTAGAAATCCATTACCCTGTCGCCAAGTACCTGATTAGGGCTGAATGCTTCTCTTCTTGAAATTACTGATATATTTTGCATGTTGACATCGGTTACCACCATTTCACTCACAATGGCGTAATTGGTGGAGAAGAAACGGCGACGCCAATCGCATCTGAATTGAATCTCGTTACGGATATAGCTCAAATAGTTTACGTCACCACGTTCCTGATAGTTGACCACGTATGACACTTCTTCAGGCCGGAACCGCAACCCAATGGGTTTTTTTCTGAGGATTACTTCCGAAGCCTTGTTTCGATCGGTCATATCAAGCCGGAACTCGGCACGTGTAAAAGCCAGCGATTCCTTGTCGATGTAGAATGTGCCGAAATACAGTGGATGCGGTTTAACGATCTGTGGCTGGAAAGAAACCACGTATTGGTCGCGACCGTTGATTTGGGTCATGTTTTCCATCTTGAAACTGAAATCCGACAGTGTTTCCTTATCTAACAGCACATCCGGGTTTTTCACGATATCAACAAAGATCGACAGGTTAGGACCACCCAGCAATTTGACTGCTAATGTGTCGGATGCTCTTTGACTCAACAGTTTGCGACCTTTCAATATTTGAACACGGTCTCGATCCGTGTTTTCAGTATATACCGTTTTATACATATCAATCACCGCCTCGGTGATATTGATAAAATTGCGGCGTTTTTGTACAGTTTCCCTATAGAATCCAGTCAATTGTGCTGGTAAATTACAATAATTCCTGGGGATTTTGTTTACGGCTTCCTGCACTAAATAATAAGCGTCCCATCCGCGGATGACGACTTCGGTTAATGTTCCGGCAACTGGTGTTAGAAGCGCTTCGACGCCGGAAATGTTTTCTCCATTCACAGGAATGCGGAAACTGATGTAACCGAGATGTGAACACTCAATGAAAGTGGCATTGACCGTTTTGGGAATCTTTAATGTAAATTCACCGTCGGCGTTGCTCACTGTTCCGATGTTGTGGTTCACCAGCGTAAGGGTTACGTACTCAAGCGGTCTGCGGGTAATTTTGTCCTTTACGATACCGCTAACCGTAAAATAACTGTCCTGTGCCTGGACGTTGATGGCTGTGCTTAAAAAAGCAAACAACAACAGGCTTGTAATGATGATTCGATGGATTGTTTTCATGTCTTTATCGATTTTTAATGAATAATATTTTTATTTTGATATAACTTTAAGATAGTTCAAAAAGAAAATACCCTATAAAAAATCATTTGTTTTATTTCATCAAAAAATATATTTTTGAAACCTTAAATCCAAAATCTTAAAATTTAGACCTTTTATGCTTTGCATCAATGATCATCATACTGACCCCTATTTTAATCTGGCGGCTGAAGAATATGTGCTTAGAAACTTTACCGATAACTGTTTCATGTTGTGGCGCAATGATCCTTCAGTGATTGTAGGCCGCCACCAGAACACGCTGTCCGAAATTAACACAGGATATGTAAAAAAGAACCATATCAAGGTAGTCAGAAGGTTATCCGGTGGAGGCGCTGTATTTCATGATTTGGGAAATCTCAATTTTTCCTTTATTGAAAATGCAAAAAACGATAAAATTATTGATTTTCAAAAATATACACAACCCATCATTGCAGTTTTGCAGTCAATAAATGTTAATGCCCGTTTCGAAGGACGCAATGACCTGGTAATTGACGGCAAGAAATTTTCGGGCAACGCAGAACATGTCTTCCGTGATCGCGTGTTACATCATGGCACTCTGCTTTTTGCATCGGAGCTCAGCGACCTCTCGGGAGCGCTGAACGCGAATCCTGCGAAATTTACCGATAAAGCCGTCAAATCAGTGCGCAGTCGTGTCACCAACATCAGCAGTCAACTCAAAAAGCCGCTCGAACTGGAAGAATTTCGCAATATGTTGCTCCGTTACATGATGGACAACCATCCCGACTGCGTTTCATACAGATATTCAGATGCCGATATTGCCGCCATCAGCAAGTTATGTGATGAAAAATACGCTACCTGGGATTGGAATTTCGGACAATCGCCGGGCTACAACATGGTGAATAACCTGCGAACAGATGGAGGACTTCTGGAGATACACCTTGACGTTCAAAACGGAATCATCAGATATGTCCGTATTTTTGGTGATTTTTTCAATATTGGAGATATTGCCGAATTGGAACAGTTATTGACAGAATTACCCCACAACGAAACAAGTATACGCCATAAATTGGAGCAGATCAATCTTTCAGATTATTTCGTAAATGTAACGGCGGATGAATTGCTTTGTTGCCTTACACTTCAATAGCACACCTTGATTTCTGCACATTTGAGGCAGCTATTGGCTTATTCAATTACCAAAATATCATAAATCTCTACTCCATCAATCTTTATGAGTGCTTTTCCGTCGGCATAGGTAAAGTTGCATATTTTTCCCGAAGGTTGCAGCGTAATTTTCAAAGGTTTTTGTTCGCAACGGATAGTCACTTGCAAAGGACCAACGGGGTCAATCGACCAGATGATCCCTGCACCTTTATGATCGCCGGAAGTATTCACCAAATGTACCATCCGTTTGCCGTTCAATTGGCTAACAGATATATCTACCCATGGAGATCCGCTGACTTCCACCAATGGATTGGGAAATAGCACACGCACAGCCGCGTCTACCTGTTTTCGCAATGCTTCGCTGCCATTTTCCTCATATTCTGCGCCTACCGAAAAGGGCAGGAAACCAATCTTTCCTTTTCCCAGCGGATGGATTGCCTGCCCGCTGTCTTGTAAACGTACACCTGTTATTGCAGCAAACTGTGCAGACGTTTCCTGACCAATTATCAACAAACTACCGCCGTTTTTAGCATATTCCACCAGATCAATACAAAAAGCTGGCGAAATGCGTTGCCATTCCGGAATAATAATCAGCGGAAAACGGCTCATATCGGGCGACAGCGTCTCTTCACTCACCAAATCGACACTGTGCTGCGCTTCAAGCAGACATTGAAGTACTCCCTGCGAATGGCCCTTATATTGCGGGAATAAACTCTGCGCACTACTTTGATAATCGCTTGTGGACAACAGAAGTGCAACTTGTGGAATCTGCACAGAATGATGACAATAAGGTTGTCGTTGGCGGGCAAATTCTGCTACTTCCGCCATCTCTTTCAGTTCGTTCAACCGCACCGATCCGTCGCGGTTCTGCGTATAATACGCCTGAAACCCGCCACCAAGCGCCAAAATGACAGCCGCTTCGCGTTTCAGTTGTATGGCAGGTTTTTGTTCCCAGGGCGGAGGAGACGAATTGTGGGAAAAACTCCATGCCATCAAATCCCACGGAACCCCCTGCCAAGCTAAATAACGCCCGGCAAAACGAGCAGAGTTGACGCTGTTGTTTGGCGAATAGTCGCCCGACAGAAAATCAAGCGCTACGGAAACCGGTTCCGGCATGTGATGCGTGAAAGCCCAGTTACTGCAAATCTGAAAATCGGGATATTCCGTCCGAACGGCAGCTATGTAATGACGCATATATTTGCGGAAACCTTCGCGATGAAACTGCATCCATTCATACCAGTGTGGATCGGTAGCCGACTTCGGAATGTCATTGATTCCTGTCGTTTCCCTGAACAAACGCACTGCCCGTTCGCCGTAATCCGGAATTGTCGCCCAGCATTCGCCGTCCACCCAAACGCCGTCTACACTGTAATCGCCCGCCAGTTCTTTTAATTGCGGAATAAGCAGTTGATCAACGTAAGCGCCGTAGACAGATGTCTTTTCCTTATCGCGCGTACCATCGGCGCGGGTCGCTGCCCATTCCGGATGCAATTCGACGGCGCGGGTATCCCACACCCCAGAATAATGCATGTAGAGCGCTACACCACGCCGGGCGGTTACTTCGCGCCAGATACGCAACGGATCGCCCATAAAACCCGGCGCCGGATGGCCCACTTTTGTCGGATAGCTTGTGTATCCGTTATGTCCTTTGCAATCTGTTTGTATGTAGTCGGGACGTACCATATCTATAATGGCATGAATCATCTCCGGCGTCGTATTTTTCCCGATCTCCATACAGTCGCTCCCTGCGTGAAAATCGAAATGAATACCAAAATAACTTTGACTACGGCGCAAACGCACCGGCTCCTCCGCCCGGATCAACGTTTCCATACCCGCCAGCGCTACTAACAAAACTATAAAACAAACTTTTTTCATGCTCAAATTTAAAGTCTGCACTGATTAAATTCTGCCAATGCTTCATAAAATGCCTGTACATTTTCGAGTGAAGTATGTGGCGGAACATCGCAACCCGACGACAACACAAAATTCTTGTATCCGGCAGTTTTTTCCAGCAATTCTGTTGCCGATTCTTTCACCTGTACGGGCGTGGACATTTTAAAGACGCCAACAGGATCGAGGTTACCCATCACAAGTACATCTGGCGGACAGGTATCCAGGGCCTCGATCATATTCATGGCGTTACCGAAATGGTATCCGCGGGCGCCGGTATAAAGCATCGCCGGCGTACATTGTCCGGTGTTGCCACAGTTGTGCAGAATTACAGAAAAACTGTCGTCCTGGAGCGTGTCTACGATTTGTTTCACATAGAGCGACGAATATTGCCGGCAATCATTGTCTGAAAGCAGACCTGCAGCAGGTTCGGCGATGATCATCCCATCAACTCCGGCAGTTTTCAAAGCACGACAATATTCGGTGAGGAACTGCGTGCATTTTTCCAACAACAGATTGATGGTTTCCGGTTCGGTATAAATCGCCATCATGATTTCTGTCATATCAAACAGTCGGCCGGCTAAGGAATAAGGGCCGATACATCCCCCAAGCACCGGTTTATCGGTAATAGCGGCGGCTGTGAGATTGTTGGCCAGTAAGTATTGGGGAACTCTGCCTGCCGAAAGTGAGGGAACAGGTAATTGCTGTACCTCTTCAAAACTGCTTACCAATCTGTGTCTTACCGTGGGTACTTCGTTTTCGGAAAAATCGATGACACAGCCAAATGCTTCGGCTTCTACCGTCAAATCCATGATCACTGTAGATGCAGCCGAAGGGAAACGATCATTCAACGCTTTGATGGCATCGGCATGTATTTTTCCATCGGTAACGGCATCCAGCACCGTTTTCCCGATCATCTCAATACCAGGATGCGTCAGAATGGGGATGGCGATACGCCCGGGATGATTAATAATATCTATTATCCACTTTTTCATATTGATTTTTGGTTTTTTATTTAAAAAATATTTTTCAGGGACAAAAATAGTATTTCAATTTATATACACAAACGTTTACATAAAAAATGAGATATTAAGATGTACTGGATGTCCCGTTTTTGTAAACTCATCATCTATTAAAAAAAATTAACTAACTTTGCGTCCGAATATTGATTGTATATTGAATGATGATAACAGCAGAAATCATTACCATTGGCGACGAACTGTTAATAGGACAGGTTGTTGATACCAATTCGGCGTTTATAGCCCGCGAGTTGGACAAAATAGGGATCAGCGTTTTTCAGATTACTTCCGTGTCTGACAATTTCCGGCATATCCTTACCGCATTGGAAGAAGCATCGCGGAGGGTACAGATTGTGCTCACCACCGGAGGATTGGGGCCTACAAAAGATGATATTACCAAAGCAGTATTTGCCGAATACACGGACGACCAATTGGTGTTTCATGGCGAAACGCTCCGGCATATCGAGAACATGATGGCGGCGCGTGGTATCGCCATGAATCCGTTGAATATCAAACAGGCTGAAGTGCCGTCGCGCTGTACGGTTATCCCCAACAGCGCAGGAACAGCGCCCGGAATGTGGTTTGAAAAAGACGGGGTGCTATACATTGCTATGCCCGGCGTACCGTTCGAAATGAAAACCATGATGGAGAACGAGGTTTTGCCAAGACTGCAACGACGGTTTGTTACAGAAATTATACTGCACCGCACTCTGTTAGTAACGGGTTTTCCCGAATCAGCGCTGGCTTTGCACATTGAAGATTGGGAAGACAACTTGCCGCAAAACATCAGCCTTGCCTATTTGCCGGGAAGCGGAATGATACGGTTGCGCCTTTCAACGTCAGGCGCCGACAGACAGTTTCTTGAAACGCAAGTGGAAGCAGAACTCAAAAAACTTAGGGTTCTTCTGGGAAATCATATAGTGAGTGAAAAAGACGAAATGATTGAAGAAATCGTTGCCCGGATGCTCATTGAAAAAGGCCAGACCCTTGCCGTAGCCGAAAGTTGTACAGGCGGTTACATCGCTCATTTATTGACTTCCATTTCAGGTTGTTCTGCATATTTCAGAGGTTCAGTAGTGACATACGCCAACGATGTCAAGGAAAAGATGTTGCAAGTAAACCCATACGACTTGCAACGATATGGTGCAGTGAGCGAACAAGTGGTAACGCAAATGGCTACCCATGTGCGAAAGCTGATGGGAACGGATTATGGAATAGCAACATCCGGTATTGCAGGCCCCACGGGAGGTACGCCCGAAAAACCGGTCGGCACGATGTGGATTGCGGCCTCATCGGCTTCGCAGACTGTGGCAAAACTGTTGCAGTATGGCAACAATCGCGAAAGCAACATAAAACGGACAAGTACGGCGGCATTGAACATGTTGCGGGAAATGATTGCCTGAAGCACCTTACTTGAAATATTCGATGTTTTCCATATACTATGTATATGTATATCTTTCGCGCTTTGCGCCATTAACCATTAACCTGGGCTGTCAAAAATTAAGGGAAGGATTAAAAAATCATCGTTCTGTTTTTTACTACAAGGCTCACAAAGGATGTACGCAAAGTTAAATATCAAGAAATTTTGCTTTGTGAACCCTGTGCCATCTTTGCGTCCCTTGTAGTCAAAATTGACGAAAAGTTTTACCGTAAAGTACGCAAAGATTTAAATATCTCGAATTAAATTCCTTGCGTTCTTTGCGAACAAGTTTGCGCACCTTGCGGTAAAGATACCAGAAAACGAAAACCGATTTGTAAATGTTAATTTTCTGCGCTTTGCGCCATTAACCATTAACCATTGATTTGTCACATCTTTTGTTTTGCACATTCCGTCAGGAATGTATCGCTCGGTAAAACAAAACGCCACAACACAGATGGCATTCCGTCAGGAATGCAACCATATTACCAAATACAGGTCGCATACATTTCGTCAGGCTCGCTGCATCGCCTGACGGCACGCTCTGTTTCGTAGGTGTATTCATTTTTTACCAACATCTTATCCCTAACGGGATAAAAGAGAGCGAACATTTTTTTAATATGTCCTACATTTTTTACACCCCACCCTACGGGAAATAGAACGAATATTTTTTGGAATACCATCAAATTTCTTACACCCCACCATTAACCATTAACCATTAACCATTAACCACTACTTATCAGTCTTCAATTTTATACAAATTCCCTTTAGCTTTACCTTTGCGGGTGAATGTTAACGACGAGGGATTTCCCACATAATACACATCGCCGGAGCCTTGGTAAAATACTGCATCAACAGATTCTGTGGCATTGACATAAACATTTCCCGAGCTATTTTGCGCTACACCTGCGTACAATGCCTTGAAACCCGATAAATCAACCGGACTGTATCCCCAATTGGTTATTCCCACGCTGACGCCCTGTCCCCTGATGGTGATGGAGGCGATATTTTTGTGATTGGTGCCTATGTAGATATTTTGTACGATAACTTTCATATCAATACTGCCCGAACCCGTACTTATAACAGTTAATTCTGGCGTAACGACAGTATCTTTCGTTATGATGTCCCCATTTCCTGAAAAGTGAATGCTGTCAAATTCATTGGTAACAGTCAGGTATACGGTAGACATATTGTCTCTGGTACGGACAAAATTGAATTTGTTGACGTCCTCAATGACTAATTCGCCATTCTTTTCAACGGTTAACCGGATTTTAGGCATCAGATTTTTCCAGCCTTCGATACTCACTGCATGACTGGAGCCTTGTGCCAGTACAACGTTGATACCGTTTTTTACACTAATTGCCCGAAAAGCGGTAACCCGTCTTTCTTCAACAACCTGTTCACCTCGTGTCTTGACGAAATCCCACGCATCTTCCTTGTCGCATCCGGCAATCAAACAATAAACAATTAATAATGGACAATAAACAATAAACAATAAATATTTATTTCCTTTGATGTTGCATCTCTTTCTCATTATTCATTCATAATTTCTAATTGATTCTGTATCCAATTGAAAGTTCCATATAATCAGCCTGTCCCCAATGTGTTTTCAATCCAAAACGGACATTCAGCCGGTCGGTCAGCGAACAGTTCAATGCCAACCGTTGGTAAAACAATCCATAATGCCGGTTTTTTGCGTAAAGATACCTTCCTGTCTGTACTTCGGCGGCTAATTTTCCGAAAAGGAAAGAATAACCTGCGGCAAGACCGGGTTTGACGGTTTGAATCCTGTTGATTTCCATTTCATTTTCAGCCAGAAGGTAAGCATAATCCGAACTGTCGTAAAACAAATCCAATGTGCCGTTAAAACGGGTAAACGCAAGATGCGAACGGGATACCTCCAACGACAATCCGGATGCAGCATATTTTGCATCATCAAATATGGTATAGGTTTTCACTCCGCCCGAAAGGTAAACCGTGTAATGCCATTTTTTGTCGAGATCAAAATTGTTGTCTGCCGTTTTTACTAACCTTTCTTTTCCAAAAACATAATTTGCCCCTGCATATATTGTAAGATAATTTAATCCTGAGTTGGGTTTTTTGACAGTACCGTTTGAGACATGCGTAAATGCCCATCCGCCGGATAAATAAAAAGGTGTGGCTATCCGTACTCTGCCCTCCATCCGGAAATTAAGAACTGTATTGAGATGAGTGCTGATCGCTATATTTTTGTAATTATCCATACGGTCAAATATTTTTTTCATGTATGCAACGCCGGCGCCCAACCGCATGTTCCAACTCATTGTACGGTCGGCATCGGTCAGAAAAAAGTGCATGAACGGATAAATACCATGCGCCTTTCCGAGATATGAAGGACTGCCCAGGTCGAACATCATGTAGGCAACGCCATACTGAGGATTGCGATAAAACAGATGCCACGGTTTTTCCCCGCTTGTTGTTTTGGCAATGGACATTTCAAAGAGATGAGGAATTTGTTCGTTGAAAATTTTCATATTGTTGTGATGGTTGATCAGGAAACCGGTATGAACAGCGCTTCCTGCAACCCAGGGAGCGGAACGGTGCTCTGTTTCATGTCCCTCTGTTTGGCTGGGAATGATGCAAAACATCCAGAAAAATACTGATAATTTGAACTTGTTTACCATTAACCACTATTTACCAAAACACGTATAATAAATACAGGATGGCAATCAACCCGAATCCAATCATATTGACCGTCAAAATCAATTTCGCAGCCTGTTGCCACGATATGAATTTGCGGCCAATAAGCGCAATCAGCAGATATTCGGCCAGAATGATCATCAAAAACCGGTACAGGTAGTTAAGCGGGAAGAGCCAATCAATAAAGGAGCTCAGCAGGAAAGCGCCGGAAGCAATGGCAACAATACGTTTTCGCTGTTTCGTCACAAAATTAAAAATAGTGGTAATCAATATTTTAACAGTAACAAAAATGAACAGGAAGACATAGTAAGAACGTTCGTCATCGTTTTTTCTCAGATAGTGATAGTCTTTGCCGCTTACTTCAATTTTATGTTGCCCGGCGACAACTGTAAAAGCAGTACGCTCCGGTGACACCCTGAAAGGCTTGCTTTCAACCCGTAATCCGGAGGAATCGACCATCGAAAGCATGTTTTTCCTGCCGGAATGTACGGAGTAAAACAGGCTTACCCTGTTTTGCCCGTTGAAAGACAAGGTGTCGAAGACGGCTAATGTGTCGTTCACAGCATTCGCGCCGGGGGCAAGCACATACAAATACCGGCATTGAACGGTTGAGTCGATGAAAACGACGTCTAACTCCACGCCGATGCCTGCGAGCGCCTTTCCGCAAGCGAGCGATAACAACAAAAAGAATGTATCAAGACGTAACATGATTATAAATAGAACGCAAAAAAACATAATTATTGTGAAAAAATGTGTTTTTTATCCATGGAATCTTCAGCAGATTTTAATCTGCGGTTAATACCTTCGCCCTTTAGCCCTTAACATGCCTTTAGTTATTTATTTTTTGCACTTGCAGGGCAAGAGATGGACTAACCATTAACCCAAGCCCGTTTTTCTAATTCTGTAACGCGCGCTAATAGTTCCGCAATAGTTTCGTCTTTTTTCTGTATGGTTTTTGCATTTTCCTTGATAGTTTTGTCTTTTTCCTTTATGGTTTTTACATTTTCCTTTATGGTTTTTGTATTTTCTTTTATGGTTTCGTCTTTTTCCCTGATCACCTTTTCCAATTCTTTTCTTCTGTTTTCGGCCATCACCTCCAGCAGTCTGTAGGCGTCCTGCTCATCTTCTATGGCTTTTCGCAGTTTTTCGTCGGCCCCTACATATACCAGTATGGAAATCATTTCGTTTACCACCTCGTTCATCACCGGAAAGTTGTATTCCTTGAGGATACCCTTTTCGTTGATAAAGTATTTCTGTTCAAATATACTCAATAACTGTTCCAGCTTCGTCTTTGTATTCCCTTGTATTCTTGGTATTTGAATGATATAACTGTCGTGGGTCAACGCTTCTACAAACGAGGATTTAGTGGCAAGGGTTTGCCGGTTGATCATGTCCCAGTAATCACGCTTCACTTTGATGGCAATCGCTTCTATTTCCTTTATCTCAAACCCCAACATGTAGATAGTCACTATGGGAAGAGGGGTTTTTACCTTACAGCCGTCTATTTCTACCTCATCTTCCGTTCGGTAATGTTCTGCAAGGTAGGTACGGAAGCGCATCAAATCCAGCGCGTTTTTGGCCTTCTGTATCTCTATCAGCACTTTCTTGTATTCGCCTTCTTCAGTCTTCACCGTAGCAATGAAGTCGACCCTGAAAACCGATATGCTCAAACGCTCCAGCAACTGTTTACTCAAGGAGGCGATCATTTCCTCATTCATATCTTCGACCCTGGGCAACAACGTGTGCTCTTGAGGTTTTATGGTCAGGTCGACCACCGTTTCGTCCAGCAACGTGCTGATGAAAAACCTGGCAATGCGTTCATTTTCCATCAAACGCTTGAAAACAACATCGTATATGGGATTAGCGATAATCATGAGCAAAGACGAATTTGAAATTGAATGCAAAAATAATGGGTTTTTTGAAAAAAGAAAAAAGAAAAAGAGGCGAAGGGGCAAAAGGGGAGAAGAGGCGAAATAATGCCATTCGTGCCTTCGCCCTTAGCATGACATTAGTTATTTTGTCCGCATTTCTAATCTCATAACTCCTGACCTGCCCCATGAAAATCAAACGTTTCCAAGATTCATACCTCATTACCTCATTATTCTCAAAATTAGATAATTAGGTATGAATTGAAACATTAATCCATTGCTATTGAGGTTGTTTTGTAAATAAAATGAGGTTGAAAATCAGGATGAATAATCCATCGGGCGACCGCAAGGGTACGCCCCTACCTATTAACCATTAATTATGCGAATCAAGAGTTGAATATGAATAAAAATATTGAAATTTCGGTAGAAATCCGTAGGATTTCCATGTGGATAACCCCGTGTAAGCGTAGCGCAACACGG
>JGI24702J35022_10001575_pt1 | contig 14147 bp, 10 predicted proteins | sample TergutTh196P4_FD_35022 | JGI IMG/M metagenome (IMG submission 35022)
GCCGCTCGGGTTAAGCCCAGTCTACTCAACGGTCGTTTTGACCAAGTAACGATCGGGCTAACCAGCAAGGTAAACTAAAGGCAGGATCTTTCATAAAGTCTGTTTAGTCAATGACATCAATCTAAAATTAGTCGCTGACTGAAAACTGGGGTTGGTGTGTTTGTAGGTTTGTTTTAAATGTGTTTTGTTTTTGGTGTTTTTTTTGTTTTGGAGGTGTTTGATATGGTGGTGTTTTTTAGGTTTACAGTATTGACTATACAGTTACATATTCATCTTCCTTATACACGCCAAAACAATGATTCATATATATCCACCGTAAACTCACAGTTATGAAAAATTACTCTTCAGGATTTGTATGTTAATTATGGGAGCGTGATTTTTTTAATAAGACATAAACGACTCCCACGATCACCAACACAATCACCCCTACCAATAATGCAATAAACCAAAAAGACCCCAACAAATCACATTTGTTATTCGTAATAAAAGAGGGGTATCCTTCATTTATATCGGGGTCAATTGTCCAAATGGTATCAAAATCCCAACCGACAAACGATTCCTTATTTTTCATTTCCTCAGGCGAAAGAGACACACCAGCCTCATTTGTTGTATCTCCAATAATTTTCTGGGTAGAAAGACTATAGCAACTTATCGCATCAACACCACCATCATTATAGCCAACTAAATCTCCCGCATAAGTATGCTTACCAGAAGTAATTATGTCACTTATTGTATAACTATTTTCTGCAACTACATTACCAACCCAAATATAGCCGATTAAGCCACCCGCACAAGTATTATGACCTGAAGCGGTAACAAGTATACTACCGGTAGCATAACTATTCATCACAGTTACATCACCATAACCACTATAACCGATTAAACCTCCTGCACAAACAAAATAACCTGCAGAAATAGAAGAAACGTCTGTAGCAATTATTTTGCCTGTTGCAAAGCTATTTTCTACAATTACATCAAACATGTTATAGCCGATTAAGCCACCCGCACAAGCAGGCTGATAAGTCTGAGAAGAAGATAGAGCGGTTACGTCACCTGAAGCATAACTATTTGCTACAACTATAGTACTGCTAAGACCAATTAAACCACCCGCACAAGCACGACCCTGAGAGGCCTCAGCAACTATGTCACCTGTTGTATAACTATTATTTATAACTGTATCACCACTAAGACCAATTAAACCTCCCACAGTAACAGAAGAGCCAGAAACAATTATGTTGCCTGTTACATAACTATCCACAACATCTACAGTTCTACTAAAACCAATTAAACCACCTACAGCAGAAGTAGCAGCTAATCCATTAATGTTAATGTTAACGGCTACGTTATTTATTGTTATTGCATAAGTTATTTCTCCAAATAATCCTGCATACTTTCTATTGCTGCTTTCCAGCACATACAGATTGTTTATAGTGTGACCTTGACCATCAAAAGTACCTCTAAAATCATCAATAGGAGCCCATTCATCAACAAGGTCTAGGTCGTTGTCAAGTACATAATATTTACCCTCGCTATCCTCTCCACCGATAGCAGCAAGCTGCTCAGCAGTTTTAATATGTACTGCATCCTTAGGCACCTCTTCTTGACTTGCAGCTCCAACGCAGTACGATACACCCAGTGAAGTTATCAAACCCACGAATAAACTTGCGCACAAAATCACTACAAAAACCTTAGGCACAATAGTATTACTTATTTTCATACATAAATCTCCAAAACTTTGTATATGTGTATCATCTGAAGGGATATAAGCACTTGGCATTAATATCAGTTATGGCTTTGTCAACAAAAAAATGCGTTGGAACACAACTATATTGTTCAAAATTATGGTGCATGATGCCCTAATTACGAGAAAATGCCTTCGGTGCTGCGAGAAACGCGTGAAAAAAATCCGCAACCAAACACCAGTCAATAGGTTTTAGTCTTTGTTATTTTTGTATACTAAAACTGAATAATTTAATTGTCAAATAGTTAAATTAGATGTATAGAAACACAAAAATTACGCAATCACACCAATAAAAATGACAAAACAATAATAAAAACTAACATCTACTTTGTACATTACATTATAAGATACACAAGTCCCACAATTAAAGAGATGCTCAAACTGCAATACAATGCTAAAATAGGTAGTTTCTATTTATGGTTAAATAGTTACAATAATATATTCTGCTTGGCGAGTAAGTGCCTATCCGAACCAATGATGCCTGCATTAGTGGGATGGGAGAACTAGGATAGGGTTCGCTTAACTTTTATTTCCGAAGATATTTAAAGTGACTAACTTTATTGGCTATAATGTCCACGTAGTGATTGTGTTGATGAGTTTTGTGTTGTTGGTGGTGTAGTTAGTTTGCGCTGAAGGCGTTTTATTGTTGAGTGTATAACAAACATTTATAGGCTTTTAGAAAGTTTGTATTGTTACAGACAATGGGAGAGAAGTTATGCAGAATCGTCCTGTTATAGTGGCTGTTGGTCGGACAAAGTTTGGAGAACATTACGGCAAAGAGCCTGAAAAATTAATTGAAGAAGCTTGGCTTGCAGCGTCTAATGAATGTAATTTGGAACGTAAAGATTTAGATACATGTTATATGGCTGATTATTTTTTGCCAATAACTAACAAGTTGGGTTTGGAGGAAGGTTTTCTTTCAGAATTAACTGAGCTTCATGTGCCTATGGAGGTTACGCGTTCTTTTAGTGCTGCGCTTAAAACTGCGTGTCATGCGATACAGGCAGGTGTTTACAGTATTGCTTTGGTAGGTGGTATTGAAAAGATGACTGATCGTTGGTATAAAATTCGTGATGATCTTATGTTGCTTGAGGATCCTTGGAGTTATTATGCTGGTGGAACTCCTGAAGCGAATCATGAACTTTTGTTGCGTGCATACATAAAAGAACATGGTATAACTGGTGATGCTCTTGATGTTTTGTCTGATGCTTTGGCGAAAATTGCCGTTAAGAATCACGCGTATGGTGCTAAGAATCCGTATGCTCAGTATCAGCGTAAAATTAGTGTAGAAACTGTGCAAAATTCTCGTAAATCTGCTAACAAAGCTTTAGGTTTGTTTGATTATGCTCCGATAACTGATGGTGCGACTGCTTTAATTCTTACAAGTGAAGCTGTTGCTAAAAAATTGGGTGTGTGTTTTGTGTCTGTGTATGGTTATAATTCTGCAACAGATTATCTTAATTATTCTACTCGGGATGAATTAAGTCATTTTGTTGCGGCACAGTTTGCGATGCAGGGTGTTCTTAAAAATAGTTGTTTGAATGTTTGGGATATTCCCATTTGGGAAGTTTATGATCAGTCTACAATGATGGAAATGGTTTCTTTGGAAGATTTAGGTTATTGTAAAGTTGGGTCTGCTTGGCGAAGTATTTCTGAATCATGTTTGGATAGTAAGGGTTGTTATGAAATTGATGGTAAAGAATTGTATGTGAACATGAATGGTGGTTTAAAAGCGGATGGTAATCCTATTGGTGCTACTGGGGGTGCTCAAATTCATGAACTTTTCCGACAATTAACAGGGAAAGCTGATCAACGGCAGGTATTAATTGATGGTGTGTTGCCAAAGTATGGTGGTTCGTTAGAGTTTGAAGGTTTTGGTACTAAAGCGTATGTAAACATTTTAGGGAGAGATTTAACTTGAGTAGTGAACCAATAGAGCGTCGTGTGTCTTATCTTGGTGATCGATTGCGTGCGAGTCGTTGTCAGATTTGTGGTAAAGAATATTTTGAATTACGTGATTATTGTGGAAACTGTGGTCGAGAAAGTTTTGGTAAAATGGCTAATATGGATTTGTTTTATGAGAAAGGTAAATTAGAAGTTTGTACTTTAATTGATGAGCCGACAAATAAATTTAGTAAATTTGAACGTTTTATTTATGGTATCGTTAGTTTTCATGATGGTAAAATACGTGTACCTGCGAGAATAACTGATCAAATTTTGCAAGGTAGTTTTAATCCATCGAGTTTGGAGGGTCGTGAAGTTACTCCACGTTTTAGGCGTCGATATTCTGTAGGTCAGAATGATGTTGTTCCCACGATTTCTTTAGCTTTTACTTTTACTGATGAGTATTATCCATATCAGGAATATAAAATTGTACAACCTACTAAAGAGTATGAATTGCCTGGTATTGTAGGTTATGGTGTTTATAGTTCACGTTTTCGTATAAAAGATGGTGGTATTGAGCGTGCAGTACCTTTTATAGATGAGGATTCTGTAACTGCTGCTGTTGAGGCGGGAAAATTTGCGCTTATACATTCGGGTGTTGATAGTAGTTGGGTGGGTAAGGTATATACGGGATCAGAATCTAATCCTTACGCAGTTAAGCCTATAGCTGCTAAAGTAGCTCAAGTGTTGCAACTTGGTGAAAAAGATGATGATTTGCAAGCAATTGATGCTATAGATACTGAATTTGCTTGTAAAGCAGCTACAAGTATGTTTAAAGATGCTTGTGCTATAGTGAATTATCCGTGTTCAAATATTAATTATGCTATGGTTATTGGTGCGGATAATTCTCAAGCTGCTCCACGTGGGTATCCTGGTGGTGAGCTTGATGCGTTTGTAGGTTATGGTGGAGCTGCATATATTTTTGGAAAAAAAGATGTAATTGCACAAATTGAAGGTTGGTACAGTTGTACATCTGATACACCAGATTTTTGGCGGCGTGATGGCGAGCCCTATCCAATGCATGGTGGCAGATTCACAGGTGATCCTGCATATAACAAACATGTGCGAAAAGCTGCTAGTAAAATGATGGAAAAAAGTAACTTAAAACCTTGTGATTTTGCATATTTTGTACCACACCAGCCAAATCCAAGTTTCCCAGTGCGTATAGCTAAAGATCTAGGTTTTAAAGAGGATCAATTTATGCCGGCGATTCAGATGCCTAAATTTGGTAACACTTATTCAGGTGCAGCTCTTGTTGGGTTAGCAGCAATTCTTGATGTTGCAAAACCTGATGATCTTATATTAATGGTAAGTTATGGTTCAGGTGCAGGAAGTGATGCGTATATATTGCGTACAACGAATCAAATTCTTGATAAACGGCAGCGTCAAAAAGTTAATATAAAATCGTTATCAGAAAACCAGTTTCTAGAATTTGTTGATTACTCTACCTATCGACGACTTAAACAGGGTATGTAACAGCAAATGTTGTCTTCTTTTTTTGAAACTCTATTTTTTTAATATAGTTGAAACTAGTTTTTTGGTGATCTATTTTTTAGTATTTTGTAAGTAAAATTCTGTGGTAGGTGTAGGATTTTTGGTAGTGTGTTAATATGTGGGTAGGTTTTTGTAGATTTGGTGTTTTTGTGTGTTGTATATGAATTTAGGCAGTTCTTTCTGAAAAATTTGGTGAGCTTTAATTATTTATGGTGTTAATACGGGTTTGGTTCTACGTTAAACTGTCTATTTAAAATGGTGCATTGCCGATTTTTTGTTTGTTTTGGTTTTGTTTTAGTTGTGTTTAGCATGTGCAGTAAAAAATGGGTAAGCTATTTGTTGTGTGTGTTAGAAAGCCTTTTTAATCTTTAGGTATAGCATTTTTTGGATGGGTATGTTTAAATTATCGATGTGGGTGAAAAAAGTTTCTGTTGTTGTTATACTAGTTTTATTGGTGTTAAGTACAGTTGTAGCGGTTCATTTTTTTGTTAATAGAGTTAATTTAACTCGTGTTGCCTGTTTAGGTGATAGTATTACTGAAAGTTATGGGTATCCTGAGTATTTACAGGTGCTTCTTGGTGAAGGTTCAACGGTAGCTAATTTTGGTGCTACTCGTGTTACGGTAAATTTACAAAGTAGTGATCCTTATTATTATAAACTTGATTTTCAAGAATTAAAGGATTTTAATCCAACAACTGTAGTTTTGATGTTGGGAACTAATGATGTTCGTATAGATAATTGTTTAAAAGTGGATACTTTTGTTGATGATTACAAATTTCTTATTTCGAAAATTCAAAATCAAACGAGTGCTTCATCTATTTTTCTTGTAATTCCGCCGCCTGTTTTTGATAATGGTGTGGAATTAAATTGTACTTTTCTTTCAGATAAAATAATTCCGTGTATACAACAAGTTGCTGATGAAGAAAATTTGCCTTTAATAGATCTTTATACGCCTATGTTTGATTGTTCTGAACATTTTTTTGATGGTGTTCATCCTGATAAAGTTGGTGTCCAAATAATTACTCAAATAATTTATGACACAATTAAAGCATACTAACACTGTTTATGGCCTGTATCCGTTAAGTGTACAAAGTGCTAATGTTGCAGCAGTAATATCTGCTGTAGTTCCAGGATTGTAATGATTTTCTGCCTTACGCAGATACTGGTCAAACTCTTTTAACGCCACCCTACCTAGCAAAGTTGCAGCACCACCCAAATCAAATACTTTTTTTGCTTCTAACGTGACTTCTTTAGCTTTTACATCTCCAACTTTTCTGGCTATAAACGTGTCTGGATGTTGAGCAAGAATTTTTAAAAAAGTGTTAATAACTGCAGTATTCTGATCTGTTTTAACAATTTGATCTATTAAATAAGGATATGCTTCATCAAAAGTTATAGGATAATTGTTTATCCATTCACTACATATATCATCATAACTTTTAGCTATATCAAAAACTTGACGAAGAGTAATATTTTCTGCTAACAACCGTTGTTTTGACGCATGATCATTAACGTTTAAATCTGGTACCTGATTTAACCCATTTGGCATGGCTATATCAATAGCGTTATAGAGATGCACAGCATCAATTGCTGTTGACGCACGAATAACTTTATCTATATTTTTACGCAAAGACTTTAAATCTATTCTAAAAATTTCATCTACATGTGTTATACCTGCTGCAATACTAATTGGTATAAACAGCATAATGGTGCCTAAAATTGTGTTACCACCATGTTGCCATTCCATAACATCTCTAGTACACTGTTCAACAAGTTCTCCAAGTCCAGCTTCACTTAACTCACGCTTACCTTCCAAAATTTGAATGCCCATTTTTGCAGCTTTCTGAAATATCGGTCCAGCAGCTATAGCAGAAGCTAAAAAATGTTCTTTACGCGTACCTTCAAAACTCGATGAAAAATTTACGTTGCCTGGTTTATCAGCACTAACCTCAAGCAGAATTGCTAATTGCAAACATCGACTAATATCTATTGCTTTTTGAGCGTTTTGACCCGTTTGTAACATAGCTATTTTGAAGGATGCGAATAGTTTAAACGTTATGTAAAACATCAAATGCTCGAGGTATGGCATGTTAGCTCGTGAAGGCGATTTTATACAACATAAAAGTAATGTAATTTTTGACGTAAAAGGGCTAATCCATCCAGAAGGTAAAGTAATTGCCTTTCCACGTTATATCCCCGACTCTCAAGGTTTTAGACACAGCAACGATAAATGTTACAGTAAAATCTACAGTATAGCTGAACGTTACACATTTTTACAAGAACATTTACCCCATTTACTGTTGTTTGATGATGTTTTTGGTGACATTATGTGCGAGGTTCCAGTGGAAGAAATAGTTCATCATTTTCAGCCACAGAAAAAACTTGCCCAATTATGCTCAACAAAACCTCAAAATCCTTTAGAACAGAAGGCTCTTGAATTTGCTTTGGATTTGCAGCAAATTGCCGATATTTCTTTGGAAGCAATTGGTGTTTCGGGTTCTATTCTTGCAGGTTTAACCACTACAACTTCTGATATTGACCTATTGGTTTATGGAGAAACCAATTGCCGCAAAGCCTATGCTGCTATGCAACATATGATAAACACAAATCATCCACGTCTTAAAGCTTACACTGAAGCGGAACTGAAAGTTTTGTACGCGTTTCGTTCAAAAGATACTTGTATGAGTTTTGAAAATTTTCAACGCGTAGAAAAACGTAAAGCCTTTCAAGGTATGTACCAAGGTACAGATTATTTTGTGCGCTTTATAAAAAACCAGTCTGAACTAGATGAACAATACGGAGACATAATTTATAGTAATGTTAATTACACAAAAATTGTTGCCACAGTTAGTAATAGCGTTGAAGCACTTTTCACTCCCTGCACTTATCATGTGGAAAACGTAAAAATTCTAAACGGTACCATACCATCTGTTCAAAAAATTTCTTCTTTTCGGGGCAGGTTCTGCAAACAAGCCGAAAATGGTGAAACTATAACTGCTCAAGGAAAATCAGAATTGGTGATAAATAAAAAAAACGGTGAACAGTATTACCGCCTAATTTTAGGCAATAAACCTGACGATTACATGATACTTAATATTTAATGTAACGTTTTTAACACTTGATCATAATACCGTGGACAATAAGTTAAAGTCATTTGATAAAAACAACCTTCAGCATCTGGATTAGGCGTCTGAACTTCTTCCAAGTTACCTTCTACAATAATTGTTTCATCTTTATACACTTGCTGACGAAATTCTTCCATATAAGAAAACACCCTTATAACTTCACCTGCCGCCCGCGGCCCCTCTAAAACCTCCAAAGGCTCAATCCCATAAATCGAAGGAATAAACGGTCCATCATCATCTGCAGTAACACGCGCCTTAATTTTTGCCCAACCACGTTTAGTAATACAATGATTGGCATTGTATTCATTTACTATTTCACTCCAATCCTTAACAGGCTCAAACTCTGTTTTAATACTTCTGCCACTATGTTCACAATCATTATAGACGCCGTAAATTTGTTTTCGATGTTGATGCCAAATAAAGTCTTTAACATCAAAATTAGTAAAAAGCCATCGCTTACCATCCATAACATTGTTAGAAGCAAACTCGTTAGTTAACTTTGAAGAAGAGTCTTCATAGAGTTCCTGAAGAGTTTGACGCATTTTAGCGTTTTGCTTTTTACCGTAAATGGTAAAATCAATGTCTGAATATTTAGGGTGATGAAACGCGTGTAGCATTGATCCAAAAACACCAAAATCTTTGGTTGAAAGCCCCGATTGGTCAGTGGCAATTTTTAATGTACGTTGCATTGCTGAAAGTAACTCATCAGTAGAGTTTTGATTTAAAAGTTCTGTGAGGCGTTTTTGTGGATTGTGAATTTCATGGATGTCTTTTTCTCTTATACCAACAAATTCCAAACCAAGCATTTCATGAAAAAGCATGTATTGAGGATATTTTTTAGCGGTAAATTTTATGCTTTCATCATTGTAGAATTTATAAAAAAAACTGTTTTTTCCCTCTCTTAATGCACGAGGATCTGTTGATTGAAAGATTTCTTTTGAGGCATATTCAGCATCGCAAAAATATGCGTTAGGTGGATGATTGTAACCAAATACACGAAAGAGTAAACCTTCTTTAGTAAGGATACTGTCACGGTCACGAAGTTTTATGCTACTGGCCATATGTTTTCTTCCTCTGATGTGGCTGTTCCTACTACAACCTGATAAAAAACTTGGTTGTTTGTAATGTTTTCTACTTTTTCCAATTTACCTGAAACTTTGATTACATTACCTTGTTTGGCGATATTACGGTAGCAACCAATATTTGATACAACCTGTATTGGTGTTTTGTCTGTTGAAAGTTCTGATTCTGAGTTTAGGGGTTTATAGTTTGAGATTTTGTATGTTGCTGGCCTATACATAGTTTCTTGGTCGTTGATTATAGTTGCTTGAAATTGTACTTGTATAAGTGGAGTGTATTTGTATTGATCGAATTTAGTGGTGATTTGGTTGAATTGGCGAGTGGCGTTGTACATATAGATTTTACCTTGATAGCGACCTTGGAATTTGCGTGCTGCGTCTAGTCTATTGCCTATAATGTAGGTTAGTTGGTTGGTGCTGACTAGTTTTTCGATGGTTGTTTCTACACGGCGGAAATTGTCTGTGCCGTATACTACAAAGTCTATATCTGAGTGTAGTGCATGCATGTTAAGTGCTAATGAACCGTGTAAACCCATGTCTGATAGTGGCACGTTTGATTCTTTGCTGATTAAATTTATAAGATCTAATGCTTTATTTTGTAATTCATCTTTTTTGGGTAGATTTTGTAGCCAAACTAAACGGTCTCTTGGTACAAATACTTCTGATATACGATTTAATGGTGCACTAATAACTTCTTTGTCACGGTTTTTATCATAAAATATGTAATCTGGAAAGTTTTTGTGGAAAGTTGCAATAAAGGATTGATAATTTTTTGACGTGTAAAGTTTTTCTGCACGAAACAACTCTGTTTTACCATAGTGCCAAGTACGTTCAAGCATTTCAACATTAAACATGTCTTTGAATTTAGCAGGAATATATTTGAGAAATGCAAACACGTGAGTTTTAGGGTGTTCATAACCAAACGTGTTCATTATAAAGCCATCAATAGTTAGAAAGGTGTCGCCATCCATTGGAATCCAATTTTTGATTGCCATAAATATGCACAAACTTCAAGAAACTAAAATAAAGATTAAAAAACATATTGTAAAAAATCAAACAGTGTTATCGTAAAAATTCTATAAGAGGATTTTTGGGCAAAAATTATGTCGGGTTTACTTGTGTTGTATGAATATTATGTAACTTACTATAAATGGTGGTGATGTTGAAGGTTTGGTTAAACATTGTTGTGTGTTATAAAAAGTTAAATTGTTATATTCACAAATTGTAAACAAATTTAAATCAGGCTGATGCTGTATTTTTTATTAGTTATATTGGAAAACATTAAATTGGTAGTTTAACTGTCTTTTGTTAGATGTAATGTTATGAATAAAGCTACAGTTTTGGCTCAGATTGATAATTTGAGTCAAGAAATGGTCGATGCGTTGATGTCTCTTATTCGTATACCTGCGGTTGCTCCTGAGAATGGAGGTGATGGGGAAGAGCAAAAAGCACAGTGTTTGATTCAAATTTTGGAAAGTATAGGTTTTGATAAGATTGAACGTTATGATGCTGCTGATGAGCGAGTTTCTGGTGGTTTGCGTCCTAATATTGTTGCATATTTTGATGGTTTTTCTGATGAGCGTCGTCTTTGGATAGTTACTCATTTTGATGTTGTTCCGCCTGGTCGGTTGGATATGTGGACAGTAACTGAACCTTTTAATCCAGTTGTAGTGAATGGTTGTGTTTTTGGGCGGGGTAGTGAGGATAATGGGCAATCATTAGTTGCTTCAGTTTTTGCTTTGAAGGCTCTTAAATTGTTGGGTGTTAGGCCTTCGATTACGGTTGGTTTGGTGTTTGTGGCTGATGAGGAGCAGGGTAGTAAATATGGTATTCAGCATTTACTTGATCTTGGTCTTTTTAGACAAGGTGATTTGGTTGTTGTTCCTGATGGTGGTGTTGAGGATGGTAGTTTTATTGAGGTTGCGGAGAAAAGTATTTTGTGGTTTAAATTGTGTGTGTGGGGTCGTCAGGCTCATGGTAGCCGACCATGTGATGGGTTAAATGCGCACCGTGCGGGTATGCAGGTTGTATTAGCGTTAGATAAAATGTTGCATAGAAAATATAGTAAACGTGATTTATGGTTTGATGTGCCAACAAGTACTTTTGAGCCTACTCAGAAAGACTCCAATGTGGAGGCTGTAAATATAATTCCTGGTGAAGATGTTACATATTTTGATTGTCGAATTTTACCTCTTTATAATGTTGATACAGTTTTAAGTGATATTAACATTTTTCTTGATTCTTATGCAAAGAAAACTGGTTTAAAAATAGATTTAGAAGTGTTACAAAAGAAAGTTTCGCCTATGCTTGAAGTAGCTAGCTCTGAAATTGTTCTAATGTTAAAAGGGGCTCTTAAAGAAGTACGTGACATTGATGCAACAGTAGGTGGTGTAGGTGGTGGTAGTTGCGCCGCGTTTTTCCGCGAACAAGGTATCCAAGCTGTTGTTTGGAGCACCATAAACTGGATGGCTCATCAACCAAATGAATACGCTCAAATCTCTAATATGGTACAAGACGCCAAGATTTTCGCACTATTAGCCATGGGCTAAACAAGTCTTCAATCAAAAGAATTTTAAAGGGAATCTTGTATGTCATAGTTTGCAAATTAATTAATTAATGGAGACGTTAAATGTGAGTACGACTGATAAAATTATAGCTCAAGCATGTAGTGAAAATCGTAAAGCACTACTTGAGTCCGAAGCAAAACTAATCATGAAGGAATATGGTGTTGCCGTTCCTAAATTCCAATTAGTAACCAATGAAAAAGAAGCAGCTAACGTAGCCCAAACTATTGGGTATCCTGTTGTTGCAAAAATTGTTTCACCCGAAATCATCCATAAATCTGACGCCGGCGGCGTAAAAGTAGGTCTAAAAACTGCAACAGATGTTGAAGCGGCCTACAAAACCATAATGGAAAACGCCAAAAAATATGACCCAAGTGCCCATCTATTAGGTGTACTTATCATGGAAATGGCTCCCCAAGGAATCGAAGTAATAGTAGGTGCAATCAAAGATCCTCAATTTGGTGCAACAATAATGTTTGGTGTAGGTGGCATATTTGTTGAAGTGCTAAAAGATGTTACCTTCAAAATAGCACCTGTTACTTTTGACGAAGCAAAAGAAATGATAAATAGTCTCAAATCAGTTGCATTGCTAAAAGGTTACCGCAGTACTCCGCCAGCAGATATAGATGCTCTAGCAGAAATCATAGTTAATGTATCTAGGCTCTTAATGGAACATCCAGAAATCAAAGAGCTTGATCTAAACCCTGTTATAGCATATGCAAAAGGCGCGAATACAGTGGATGCAAGAATTATCCTAGAATAAATCATTCTTTCTCTATTTACTTTTTTCACTTATTTTTAAACAACAATTATTTTACATAGTGTATAATCTGAAGTAACTTTAATTTTTAATCAACTTTTAGTATTACAATTGTAACTTTTTTTATTTGTTGTATTTTTTTGTTTGATTAAAGCAGTATTGGTGGTTGTTGGTGTTGGCTGGTGTAGAGTTGTGAGTTGGAGCCTGTATTTGATGAGTTAATGACCTGTGTCATTGGACATGTTTGCCATATTTACAACTGCAATACTAACAAAAACAAATACAGAAAAATGAGTTTAACACACAGCTCGAACAACATTTTGACGGATAATTTTTTTTCTGCGCACTAGCCTCTTTCTGAAATAAAAAAGCAAAATACCAACTACTACCACCACTACAACTACCACCACTATAATACTGTCCATTAAATCAACGTTACCGAAAATCACTCCACCAGACCTATTAAAAGTACCCGCATTATACACGCCACCACTATTGTCTGCTTTATTATTGTAAATTTTACCACTTAACATGGTAAAATTACCTGTGTTATACACACCACCTCCATTGAAGTCAGCAGTGTTACCAGAAATTTCACCACCTAACATGGTAAAATTACCTCCATTCCATATACCACCTCCATAGCCACCACTCCAATTAGCAGAATTGGTGTAAGTATAGGTTTGTTTGTTGTTGGAAATTTTACCACTTAACATGGTAAAATTACCTGTGTTATACACACCACCTCCATTGAAGTCAGCAGTGTTACCCGAAATTTTACCACTTAACATGGTAAAATTACCTGTGTTATACACACCACCCCCATTGAAGCCAGCAGTGTTACCAGAAATTTCACCACCTAACATGGTAAAATTACCTCCATTCCATATACCACCTCCATAGCCACTACCGTCCCAATGAGCAGAACTGGTGTAAACATGGATTTGTTTGTTGTTGGAAATTTTACCACCTAACATAGTGAAACTACCCATATCCAGAATTTCCACACCACCCCAATTGTTGGAAATTTCACCATCAACCATAATAAACGTGCCACCTTGAACCAATACTCCACAACCAATACCACCTGTATGCGTTACAATAATGCCTTTAATTGTCAACGTTGATTGATTTGCAACAATAATCGTATTTTCACGGGGGCCAATTAATTTGTAAAAGACGTTTATCTTGTTACTTGTCAATGTTATATTTTTATCAGTTGGTATAACGAGTGGCTGTGTAAGGGTAATATATTTATCAAGAGCGATAAGTGTAGGCTCTGTAGCATTATTAACAGCATCTAAGAGTTCTGTCTCATTGCTGACTATTTTGTCAGGCGTTCCAGATGCAAATGGAGACACGTCATTAAACACTGAAATAAAACAAGAAAAAACCATGGTTACCGTAAATATTAAAGAAATAAAAATCAAAGCCTTTCTG
>JGI24702J35022_10001576_pt1 | contig 14145 bp, 15 predicted proteins | sample TergutTh196P4_FD_35022 | JGI IMG/M metagenome (IMG submission 35022)
GGTATCGTGCCCGTGGAAGCCATGGCTGCGGGCTGTCCTGTCATTGCCTACGGTGCCGGCGGCGTGCTGGAAAGCGTACAGGACGGGGAAAGCGGCCTTTTTTTCCAGGAACAGAACACAGCCGCGCTGCTTGACGCCATAGCGCGCTTTGAAGCTCTCGAAAAAAATTTTGATCCCGCCGCGCTGCTCAGGCAGGCCCGAAGCTTCGGCCCGGAACAGTTTGCCGCCGGCATCCGTGTTCAATTGGAAACGCTGCTGGGCAGCAGGCCATTTTGAAGTGATCAGGCCGGGTAGTGCTTTTTTCGACGCTTCCCCTCCCCGCGCGTGCGAGCGCCGGAGATCATGACATAATCGTGCGCAGCAAAAAGCCGCAGAGAACCACAACAATGGCGCCAAGGTCAAAATAGGCCGCCCGCCTGAACAAACGGAATTTTCTGGCGCTGAGCTGCGCATTCACAATGATCTGCAAAATCAGACAACGATCGAGTTTGGTGATCTCGGCGGGGTCCACGCCGTAATTCACACGCAGATTCTCAATATACGAATCCACCGTATGCATCTTTATATGCTCAAAAAAAAGAATATTGTCCTTGGCGATCGCTTTGATTTCTGTCGTATGTTCAATCAACTGCGGCAAAAAAGAACACATGCTCGTCAACATGGCGCAGGTAAGCAGGATCATGGTCAGATACAAAATTATCGCTATGTGGGGGTCCGCGCTGTTGGAACTCAGCGAACGCAGGGTTCCCACGCCGCCGAAAATCGCAACGCCGTTAAACGCCATAAATGCTCCGTGCTTGCTTTCCGCGTATCTGAGCGCGGATGTCACCTCAGCACATATAAAGCGCAGATCCGCCCTTACATCCACCATGGCGTTCCCCAAAGCTATTTGTACACATAAACAAAATAGTCAAACAGGCCAGATGCATGCTGTATAATAACATTGTGAGACATATTTTCCAAACAGAAGGCGAACGTTTCAACCGGGCTTACGTAGAAAAAATCAGGATCAAAACTGTTCACCCTATTTGTGAAAACATTGAATGCGATGCCGCGCGTGCATTTATCAAACATATTCGTTATGACATGCTTCCAATATGCATGCATATCGCGATGCGGCGCTTCACCCTTTGCGGCAAAACTTCCACAGCTGACCACATAATCAAAACTTTCTTCCGGATACAGCGATACAAAATCCCCACAGGTAAATGCTGCCTCGGGATGCGCTTCGGCAGCGGATCGTACGGCATCTTCCACAATATCCACTCCAAAATACCTAAGAGGCACTCCGCGCTCCAGCGCATACGCGTACATGCCGCCGTAACTGCAGCCTACATCAAGCACTGCCGGCTGATTTACAGTTCCACGAGGATCAAGACGAAAAACTTCATAGATATGCCGCCAGCGCGTATGCAGCCTTTCTCTGTCGCTGCCCCACGCAGCGCCCTCTATTGTCGCGCCGTGTTCATTGAAATATGATGTATAGTACGCTGTGATATTCTTGCGCACATTTTCTATCGTATCCACACAAGAACCTTTCGCTTCAATACAGCCCTTCGGCCTGGCGGTGTTTAATCAATGCCAGCGCGCGCTTGGCCAAGTGGGTGACTTCAGGTTTGGATATCTGATCATCCGCGCCGACGGATATGCCTTTATGGCGCAGCTTGTCTGTGATGAGCGAGGAAAAGAGCAAAACAGGCAGGTTTTTCATCGCCGGGTCGTCTTTTATGCGCTTGGTGAGATTGTGCCCATCCATAATCGGCATTTCAATATCCGAAACCATTACCTGCACATAGTCCGTGACTTTGCGCTGTTCTGTCTCGGCCTTGGCTTTCAGCTCCAGCAGGCGTTCCCAGGCCTCTCTTCCGTTGCACAGCACTTCCACGTCAAAATTGGCCTTTTCCAGCAAATCCTTGAGCATTTCGCGGATCAGGGCCGAGTCGTCGGCCACCAACGCACGATAGCGGGTGGAACGGTCATAATCCTCGCCCAGGTCGTCAAGCCGCAGCCCCAAAGCCGGGTTGAGATTGGAGACAATACGTTCCAAATCCAGCAGGAAAACAATGCGTCCTTCCAGCTTGACCACGCCGATGACCGTATCTTTGGACGCCTTGGCCACATAGGGGTTTGGCGGTTCTACCTCCTCCCAGCTGATACGGTGGATGCGGTTGACGCCGGAAACCATAAATGCCGTGGTCACGGCGTTAAATTCCGTTACAATGGTCTTGGGTTCGTGGCTTTGAACCGTCTTTTTTTCCAACCATAACGCGAGATCAACCAAGGGAATGATCTTGGAACGAAGATTGAAGGCTCCCAGTACTGACGCATGCTGTACTTCCGGCAATTCCGTCACTTTGGGCATCCGGATGATTTCCAGAACCTTCGCAACATTTACTCCGTAGTATCCCCGGTATGGGGCGGCGTCGGAACCATTTTCTTCATCCAGATAGAACTCGACGATTTCAAGTTCATTGGTTCCGGCTTCCAGCAAGATATTGGTCATATGTGCCGAAGAAGACATGCTGCCTCCGCGTAAAACGTACTATATTCAGTGGCATTGTTCTGGTAGCGCACATTTTGGGAATACTGCACTGTCATCCTGCGGACGGAGGTTTTGCCGTACTCCGATCATGCTGCATGCCAGCCGGTTACTGAGTTTCTAAGAAAAACTCCACAGCGTCAATAAGACTTTTCGGCGTAGATGCGCCCGCCGTTAGGCCCACAAAAAATTTCCCCCTGAAAAAAGCCGCGTCAAGTTCTTTTTCCTCTTCCACATGCAAGGCGGGGATCCCCGCGCCGGCAACAAGCTCCGCCAGACGGCGGGTATTGCCGCTTTCACGCCCGCCTACCACTACCATACAGTCCACCCTGGCGGCAATCTCCAAAGCCTCGTTCTGGCGTTTTTCCGTGGCGTCGCAGATAGTATGCAGGGTAGGAAGGCTTCTGTCCAGACACTGTTCCAAGTATGCCTGAATTGCTCCGAACTGCCGGATATCCTGCGTGGTCTGCGCGGCCAGCACATAATATCCCGCGGGATGCAGAGGCAGTGCTTTGCATTCGTCCAGCGAACCGAACACGCAGCGTTCCGCGTGGGCATAAGAAAGCAAACCGCGCACTTCCGGATGATCCTCCTCCCCAAAAAGCAACAGACACTGTCCCTGCCGGGTGGCGCGATCAATGGCAAGCTGGGCCGCCTTGACTCTCGGACAGGTAGCGTCCACAAGCTGTGCGCCGCTTTTCGTCAGCAAGGCTTCCTCTGTCCTGGGAATGCCATGCGCGCGTATAAGCACGCATTCGCCGCGCGTAGCCTCATATGCTCTCTTAATCCGGCGTACGCCTTTATTTTCATATTCGGCCAGCACCTGCGGATTATGAATAATCGGCCCAAGGGTGACGATCGGCTTCCGGCGTTCTTCCAGGGCCTCATCCAGACGTTCCAGGGCCAGACTCACGCCCATACAGAAACCTGCGGTGTTCGCACGCAATACCTTCATAGAGGCTCTTTAAAAAAATCTTCTATGATATCTTCAAACTGTTTCCAGTTTTTACATCTGGATAACGCCTGACGCAAGAGGCGCACACCCGGCAGGTGATGGACGTAGCGCGGCACAAGGCTGCGCATTTGCAACAGCGCGCCCCTTTCCCCGCGTCTGCAGCATGTACGGGCCAGTTCGGCGTGGCGTTCGATACGTCTCCGCAGCTCCCGCAGCCTTGGAACGATGGGCGCGCATCCGGCCAGCAATGCTTTGTGTGCGTTGAAAATCGCAGGATCGCGCAGAGCGCCCCTGGCATACATCACGCAGCTTGGCCCACCCGCAGCCAGGCAACGCACGCCGTCTTCAGCGTTCATAAGGTCGCCGCTGGCTATCACAGGAATGGAAAGAACGGCGGCAAGCTCAGCAAAGACATTCCAGTCCGCGCTGCCGGTAAAACCCTGCCGGGCGGAGCGCGGATGCAGCGCCAGCCAGCCGGCTCCGGCATCGGCGAGGGCAGGGGCAAGGACGCGCCAGGTTTCATCCCTGTTTTCCCAGCCAAGTCGCAGCTTACAGCCGACATGGCCGGGTTTTGCCAAGGCGAACATAGCTTTGGCCACTGCAAGGGCCTTGGGGATATCACGCAACAAGGCAGCGCCGCTGCCGCCGCGCGTCACTTTGGGCACTGCGCAGCCCATGTTCAGATCAAAATATGTAAAACCCATGCTCAACAAAATTTCCATGGCACGAGCCACGCTGTCCGGTTCATTCCCGAAAAGCTGCAGGACCAGGGGCGCGTCCAAAGGATGCGTACGCAGCAGTTCAGCCGTGCCCTGACTTTTGTGGATCAGTCCTTTGGCGCTGATCATTTCCGTGCAGCAGACAGCCGCGCCGTTTTCGCGGCAAAGCAGGCGGAAGACCAGATCGGAATAACCGGCCAGGGGCGCAAGCCAGGGAGCGTGTGGTGTGAAAGGCAAAGGAGCGGTCTTGGTCACGCCTTCCCTGCATGCGGCGGCAAAGGGCAGAGTTTCGCCAGGCAAAGGCATATTACCATTCGCCGTACGGCACGCGCGCCAGGTTTATATTGTAGTAGCGAGGGTCGCCGGTAACCTCCGCACCGATCCAGGCAGGCTTTTCAAAGACCTGATCTACACGTTCAAGCTCGATTTCCGCCACAATAAGCCCCTGATTTCTGCCGTGGAACTCGTCAATTTCCCAGCAAAAGCCCTTATGTTCGATGGTGTAGCGGGTTTTTTCAATCAGCGGTTCTTGGGCGAGCGTGGCCAGCATGCGCCTTGCGTCCTCCAAGGGAATTTCATATTCGAACTCGTTGCGGTTGGCCCCTGTCGTCGCGATCTTGATACTCAGCGTAGCTGTGTTTTCCGCGATGCGGACACGCACGGAATACTCCTCGTTGCCGGCGAGATAGCCCTGCACATAGGCCATGCCGGGAGCAAGGCCACGCCAGCCTTCACTACACAGAAGAAATTTACGTTCGATTTCCTCAGCCATGCACCGCTTCCTTAATCCGGCATACGCCGCAGACTTCTGCTGATGTAGGATAACCGCAGCGGCCGCAGGGCGCAAGTTCCGTTCCGGCGGCCGCTTCCTGCCGGGCGAAGGCCGGTCTGCCTCGCTCCAAAAAGCCTTGATAGAAATCGAGCTTACGGCCCGGCATGGCTTCTTCAAGCTGTTGCCACACGTGCTTGTACGTGGTGAAGCTTGCGCCTTTGCTGTAGGGACAGGGCGTGTGATGGTGGTCGATATTCCTCAAAAAGGCGTAATTGGCTGTTTCGAACTCGCTGAGCCGCCACAGGGGTTTAACCTTGCGCGCAAAGCCGTCCTCTTCTTCCAGAAGCGGCCCCTGATCCGACAGATACGCCTGATCCCAACGCAAGGTATTACTGGTCAGGCGTGCGATTTCGTCGTCCAGGTTGTGCCCGGTGGCAAGCGCCGCATACCTGCCCTCCAGCGCCGTACGGTTGAACCAATAGCGTTTGATTTTGCCGCAGGCCGAACAGACAGGACGCCGCAGACGTTCACGCACCAGAGGAATGGCAAGCCCTTCCGGCGCCATATCCTTCACCAGCAGTTCAATGCCGTGGCGCGCGCAAAACCGTTCCACAAGGCGCCGGGCCATATCCGAAGAACCCGGAATGGCAAGATCAACAAAGACCCCAGTTATCTGATAGTTCTGGCGCGTGAGTTCCAAGGCGAGGGCAAGCGAGTCTTTGCCGCCCGAAAGCGCAACCAGCACGCGATCCGCGCGCGTGAACAAGCGTTGCCCGCGGATGCCCCGTTCCACCTGCCGTGCGAAAAAATCCAGATAGCAGGAGGCGCAAAAGCCCGCATGGTGGCTGGGAAGCGCCACGACAGCCGGTTCCTTACATACTTTGCATTTCATTGTGGTCCTAAAAACAGTAGAAAAGGGGAGCCGAAACGCCCCCCGGAGGATGCAGGTAAAGGTTTTTTTAGAAGACGCACTGGAAGCACACAGCGGCTTTGAGCGCGGCATCCAATCACCGTGAATTCTTTAATGGAGAGGCTTACATTTACCAAAGCTTGGCTATCTTAAATTCAAAGCGAACATTTTCCACCTTCGTGGGGCTATCGGTGTATCGCATCACAGGGAAGAAGGCGCCTATGCCCGCCCACATGCCCAGCGGATCTATGGCTACGTTGACCGAGGGACCCACAAACCATTCGGTATATCCGTTGCGCAGATCCCTGGCGCCCAGGCCGCTTATGACTTTGTCGGAGGAAAGCTGCCAGACCATGCTGCTTTCAACGCCTATGTCGAAATAGTCGAACAGATAACGAATCTGGCTGTTCCATTGATACTGGTCGCCAAGGCGCACATCTTGGTTGCCGCGAGCGAAGCGCGCGTTCAACACGCCTTCGGTCTCAATCTTTATGTCCTTTGTCAGGAATTTGCCCACAGCGGCCTGACCGCGAAATCCCATCACTCCCAAACCGGGGGGATGATGGGCGCCCCAGGCTGCCATGGGCAGCCATAGGCCGGCGCTGGCGGAAGCGGTGAAGGAGTCCCCCCGGCGCTCATGCCAGGGGCAAAAGGTAAGGTTCAGGACAGTATCGCCTATGCCGTATATGAATTGCGGGTTGGGTTCGGGATTGGTCCGCCGGTTGTTGATGTACGGGGTGGTAGTCCATATTTCCAGGTAATCGGTAATGCCGTAGCGCACTTTCAGGAGCCAGGTCTGGCTGAAAACATCGGAACTTCTGGAGGCGTTGCCGAAGGGGGTGACCTTGTCGGCGAAAGAAACGTTGATCCCGGTCATCAGCACGCCTTCGGGCATGCTGCCGGGTCCGGATATGTTCACATTGACCGGCGGTCCGAAGATCATTCTGGAGCGGGTGCTTTGCGGCTGAGGGTCTTTTTTCGCCTCCGCCGCCGGGACAGACTGCGGCGAGATCATGCATGCAGCTAGAAGGAATGCGAGGAAAATGCAGCGGTTTTTCATAATTTCGCCCTGTTGATAATCTTAAAGTGTTTGATACAGCTTTTCATTGTGCCGACAGTCCGGGCCTGTCCTGTCCGCGGCACGGAAAGAACAGGCCCGTAAAGGGGGCCGTCGCCCCCCCGGCTGTCAGCACGGCTTAGTAGGAATGTTCATCCTTCAAATCTTCGCGCGTCACGGGCCCGGCGAAGATTCTGTACATCCAGAACTGGTAGCAGATGACAACGGGCACGAAAACAAGCGCGACCCCAAGCATGATGGCCAGCGTCAGTTGGCTGGAAGAGCCGTTGAAGGCCGTAATCGTCCAGTCCTGATTCATGCTTGAGATAATCATGCCCGGGAACATGCCCAGCACGCCGAAAAAGGTCACGCCGATGATGAATGCGCCGCTGCTTGCCCAGGCCGGCAACAGCTTGCCGGCTTGCAGGAAATAGCGCACGCCGAGCAGACCGGCAACGGCCAGCAAGGGCGCCGCGGCCAGAAAGGGATATTTCAGATAATTGGCGTACAGCTTGGTATACGAAGCGGTAAGTCCCAAAAAGGCCAGCGTCACGATCAGCACGACCGGCCACAAGCCGATGGCGGCGGCAATGGCCTTGGTGTGCAGTGTTCCCTCGGACTTGAGGGAGAGCCACAGCGCTCCGTGCAAGGCGAAGATCAGCACGAAGAGTAGGCCGCCGGCCAGCCCATAGGGGCTAAGCAGGCCAATCAGGCTGCCGTGGTACACGCCGTTCTGATCAATGGGAATGCCCATGAACAGGTTCGCGAAGGCCACGCCAAACAGCAGTGCGGGTAGGAAGTTGCCGAGGAACTGCATCATGTCCCAGAACTGCGTCCAGCCGGGCAGAGTTTCCTTGCCGCGGAATTCATAGGACACGGCCCGGAAGATGAGGGCGAAAAGCAAAATGAGCAGCGGCGCATACAGGGCGCTGAACATCACGGCATACGCCTTGGGAAAGGCCGCGAAGGTCACGCCCCCTGCGGAGATAAGCCATACTTCGTTGCCGTCCCAGTAGGGACCTGCGGCATTGTAGATAACGCGTTTCTCCTCTTCCGTCTTGCCGAGGAAGGGCAAAAGCGTGCCGAGGCCGAAGTCGAAGCCGTCGAGCAGGAAGTACACCGCCCACAACAGGCCCCAGAGGCAGAACCAGGTAACTTGAAGAATTTGATAGGTTTCCATGGCTACCTCCCCGGCCCCTGGCAGGCGTATTTGCGCAAAAGATACACATCAATGAATCCCAGCAGGCTATAGACCACAATGAACGCCACAAGAGACACGGCGACGTTGCCTGCGGGCACGGGGGATACTGCGTCCGCAGTGCGCATGAGCCCATAGACTATCCAAGGCTGCCTGCCCACTTCCGCCACAGTCCAACCGAAGGCCAACCCCAGATACGGCAGGGGGATGCCCCAGACCAACGCGCGCGCAATGCGCGGGTCAATCTCCTCCTTGTTCCGTTGCAGGAAAGCCATGCCCGCCAGCAGGATGAAAAGCGTTCCAAGGCCCACCATGAAGCGGAAAGACCAAAATGTGGAACTGATCGGCGGCCAGTCTTTTTCCGGGAAGGCTTTCAGCCCTTTTACCTCGGCGTTGACGTCGCCATAGGCCATCCAGCTCATGATGCCGGGGATGCCCAACCATTCCAGGCTGTTCATCTTATTGCGCCGGTCAGGGAATTGCAGCAGATGCATGGGCACGTTCTTCTGCGTTTCCCAGAGGGCTTCCATTGCCGCCAGTTTGACAGGCTGGTGCTTGGCCACGACCATACCCTGCTGATGCCCGGTCACAGCGGTGAGCAGCGCGCAGGCCAAAGTGAAGGGAGCGGCCATGCGGAAACAACGGCGGAAGAAGTCGCTGTTGCTCTTGCGCGCCAGATGCCAGGCCGAAACGCCGAGTACAAAAAAACCCGCAAGCATCCACGAGGAGACAATGGTATGCGCGTACTGGCCCCAGGCGTAAGGATTGGCGAGAATGGCGAAGAAATTGTCAAGCTCGGCCCTGCCGTTACGGATCACATACCCGACGGGATGCTGCATCCAGCCGTTGGCAAAAATGATCCACAGCGCCGAGCAGTTGGAGGCGATAGCCACCATCCAGATGGCAAAGCAGTGGGTTTTTTTGCCCAGGCGGTTCCAGCCAAAAGCCCAGACCGCCAGGAACGTCGATTCCAGAAAAAAGGCCACAGTGGCCTCAATGGCCAGCAGGGAACCGAAAATGTCGCCCACATACATGGAATAGCGCGACCAGTTGGTTCCGAACTGAAACTCCAGGGTGATGCCGGTAACTACGCCCAGAGTGAAGTTGATAATGAACAGTTTGCCCCAGAACTGCGCCATGCGCTTGTAGACTTCGTCTCCGGTCACGACATAGCGCGTTTCCATCCACACCAGAAGCACGGAAAGTCCGAGCGTTAGGGGAACGAAGATGAAGTGGAAGAATATCGCAACTGCAAACTGTAGACGGGAAAGCAAAACAACGTCATCCATAGCTGCGTCCTTTTAATCGCCGCACTTGACGATAAGCGCTTGACCGACGGCTTTGCCAAGCTCATGGCACCGGCCGAGACTCTCATGCCTGGGAGCCCATTGCGTCCTTACAAAAGGCGTCGGCATTTCCATATCCATGGACGCCAGCCATTCGTGAACAATTTTCGGCCCTTCACCGGACCAGCCGTAGGAGCCGAAGGCGCCGCCGATACGGTTTTTCGGGCGCAGGCCTTTCATATAGGTGAGCACAGCGGCCATGGCGGGCATAATCCCGTTGTTGTGCGTGGGGGAGCCGGCAAGGACGGCGCCGCAGCGCGACAATTCGGTCATCACCCGGCTGTGGTGGTTGTGTTTAAGCGACATGATGCGCGACGGCACCCCCACTTCTTCCAGGCCGCTCGCTGCGGCATAGGCCATTTTTTCCGTGGAATGCCACATGCTGTCATATATGATCAGCGCGCGCTTGCGGGGTTTTTGTTCAGCCAGACGGGCGTAGGCATCCAGAATAAAGCCCGTGCTTTTCTTGTCGCGATAAATCAAGCCGTGATCCGGGGCGATCATGTCAATGTCAAGACCGCCGAGCGCCTTTAAGGCGTTGATCACCTGGGGCGAGAAGGGCAGCACGATGTTATAATAGTATTCTTCAACAGCATTGAGCAGGCGTTCGTCGCTCACTTCGTCGGCATAGCGGACGGTGGACGAGATATTCTGCCCGAACGCATCGTTGCTGATGAGCAGCTTGTCCTCGGGAATGTAGGACGCCATGCTGTCCGGCCAATGCAGCATCCGCGTTTCAAAAAATTGCACGGTGCGCGAGCCGATGCTCAGGCTTTCGCCGTCTTTTACTGTCTGCACGGGCCAGTCTTGGCAGTCAAAATAGCCCTGCATGGACTTCGCGCCCATCTGTGAGCAGAATATTTTTTCAGGCTTACAGCGGGACACCACTTCAGCCAGGGCTCCGGCGTGGTCAAGCTCCAGATGATTGCAGACGATATAATCCACTTTTTCCAGAGGAAGCGCCTTGGCCAGGCGGCAAAACATGGCGCCGGCGAAGGACTTGCTCACGGAATCAAAGAGTACGTTTTTCTTGTCTTTGATCAGATAGGCATTGTAGGTGGTGCCGTCAGGCGACCGGGCATAGCCGTGGAAATCGCGGGTATCATAATCAACAGCGCCAACCCACCATATATCTTTTTTAATTTCAATAGGTTGCATATTCTCTCCTCAACGCACAAGATCAAATACACATTTCCGGCAAGAGTCCGCCTGACCGTCAGGCTTGCCGGGGCGCCTTGCCGCCGCCAGGCAGCGCGGCCCGGCGGCGGTTATGCAGTTTTTGCGCAACAGCGCCTCAGGTAAGCGGCGAAAATTCTGACTTGGGAGCGCCGCAAATCGGACAACACCAGTCATCAGGCAGTTTTTCAAAGGGAGTGCCGGCAGGAACGCCGCCTTCACCCTGCGCCGGGTCATATTCGTACCCACACACTTCACAGAAGTACTTTTGCATCAGATGCTCCTTTATACTACCGTTTTCCAGTGTCCATGAAGGTTGCAATATTCGCGCACAGTAAGCTTGCCCTTGCAGGCGCAACCACAGGTGAATTCCACTTCGGGCGCATCGCCGGGCTTGAGGAAATGGATACAGCTGAACGTATCGCCCACCAACTCCACCCACTGCACCCAGTGTTTTTCCTCCATGGGATGCGGAACCGCGCCCACTTTGACCTTGATGCCCTTTTCGGTTTTCTCCGCGACAGGCACATGTTTTTCTTTGGCGGCGTCCGTCACGCCCTCCTGAAGAAACGTCATGGGACTATTGCAGCAAGCAAGCGTTCCTCCGCCGCCCTGGAACACTTCTATGATGGCTGCGCACTGTTCGCATTTGTACACCTCAAACTGCTTGGACATGATTTCCTCCTTTTACGCAGTATCGACATGCGTTGGCTGGTACAGACAGTCTATGCCGACGCGCATGTCGGCAGCTTAGCCGCAGATGGCGTGAAAGTCCAGATAAAAAATGGAAATAAAATAATACTAGTAAATTAAAAAATAAATAGGAATAATTACTAAAATACTATTTTTTATTTCGCCGCCCGGCGCCGCACGCCAAGAACATTCGGCAGGGTATTCCCGTTTTCCGGCGGATGCAAAAAAAGCATACTGCTCTGCCCTATCCACAGACGCCGGAGCTTGGGGCAACGCACCAGCATGGCTGCCTGAGAACCGCCTTCCACATACATAAGGGAACGCAGCACGAGCGGCATGCGCAGCAGAGCGGCGGCAAAAGCTTCACCGGTCATGGGGTCGCGGCAGTGGATGAAAAGAATATGCCCCTGCCTGTCCTGTCCCACAGCTGCAATGGAATGTTCAGCGCCGCCGGGCAGCCAGAGCACCTTCCCGTCTGTATCTATCAGCCGGTAGTTCTGTATAACGAGCATGTAGCGCGGGAGCTGCTCCGCCCATGTATCGCGTTCCCGATCCAAAATAGCCGCCTGGGGCAAATCCGGCATATCAGGCTCAGCCACAAAAAACGCCCCGAACTTGTTATGTATTCTGGGATTATTGACGTGGTCGCCATAGCGCAGATATCCGGTGCTCGTAACGCGATCCGGAAGGTACATGCTGGCATTGATCGCCAGCACCAAGTCTTCTTGTTCCGCCCAGCCCAAAAGCGAATGCGACGCAGGCCCTTCCGCGCCGGCGCTGTGCAGACTGAAACGGAACAACGCGGGGTCTATGCGTACAATGTCAATATTCGCGGCGCTCTCCGCCTGAGAGGAGGCAAAACTGGCGAACTGCAAGCCCGCTTCCAATTCCTGCCAAACTGGATCGGCATCGCTGCATAGGGCTCCTGCCGGCAGCAGACAACACAGGCAAGAAAACAGAAAGACCCTGAAATACAGGGCGCAGAAAGAATACGCCTGCAACATGCCCATGCCGGGATAGTAGAATACTCTCACCGGCACTGCAAGCTTTGTGCATGAGTTAAAGCCGCTGTTCATGGATGAAAGCATGCGTTAAGCCGTGATCCAGGGTCAGGTCCACGGCCTTTTTGTATTCTTCCGAGTTCAGGGAGCGAAGCAAACCGGGCATATCCAAAAATTCCGCAGGGCTGCTGCGCGCCAAGTGCATGGGCCGGTATTGGGCCATGAGGTTCAGACGCAATTCCGGGCCAAAATTTTTCGCCAGCCAAGGGATCAGGCTGCTGGTCCGGGCCAGATCATCCGGCAAAACCAAATGGCGGATAAGCAGCCCGCACCGGGCAGGGCCCGGTCCGTCCGGCTTCAGATGACCCACTTGGCGGAACATTTCGCGCAAGGCCAGGCGGTTGATCCGCGCGTAATCCCCCGCGCCCAGCAGTCGGGCGGCCAACGGATCCGCCTCCTCCGCCCGATCTTCCCGCAGAGGGGCCAGCTTGGCGTCCGGCAGATAAATATCCACCAGCCCGTCCATGAGGCGCAGGGCCTCCAGGGAGTCGTAACCGCCGCTATTGTAGACAATGGGCAGGCGCATGCCTCTGGATTTTGCCAGACGCAGGGCCGGAACGATTTGCCGCACATGGGGAGTGGGAGATACCAGATTGATGTTCAAAGCCCCTTGGGCTTGCAGCTCCAGCATGATGGCGGCCATATCCTCCGGAGCGACTTCCCGCGCGGGGTCTGTCGCGTCCGGCCAGGGCCGGGAAATCCGCCAGTTCTGGCAAAAAACGCAGTGCAGGTTGCAGCGGGTGAAAAAAATTGTCCCGGATCCTCCCCGGGCCGGGTCCATGCCGGAAATGGGAGGCTCTTCGCCGTGATGGAGAAAAGCGGAGGATATCTCCGCCCGTTCGCCCGTCGCGCAACGCCCTTTTTCCCCTTCCGCCCGACGCGCCGGACAGAAGTGACCGCAAAGGCCGCAGGTGAAATCCGTGGATTGGGCATCCCTCATGACTTGACCATATCTGGACAGAGGTCGGGCCACAAGCGTCATGCAAAATGCCGGACGCGCCGCGCTCTTTTTTGACGCCCGACGCATGAGGTGCTATATTGCTCCTGACTCCATATATCCGCCCAAAATCGACCAATAAAAAATTTTCCAATGCGGCGATTTTTGGGGTATGCGTTAGGGATATAGTTTGGATGCGGGCAGTATGAGTTCTATGGAATCCCATCTCCGTTTCAGTCCCCTTCAGGCCGTACGCCTGCACCTTGGCGTCTGCGGTTCGGTGGCGGCGTTCCGCGCGTTGGAGCTGCTGCGGCACTGGCATGCCTGCGGCGTTTCGGTCAGCGCCACGCTCACGCCGTCGGCGCGGCGTTTCGTGACGCCGCTCAGTTTTGAGGCCCTGGGCGCATCGCCGGTCTACGGCGATATGTTTGATGCGCATGCCGGCCCCTTTGCGCACCTGGAAGCAGGCCGGAGCTCCCAAACCATGGTGATCGCCCCGGTCACGGCCGGCACGCTGGCGCGCCTTGCGCACGGACTCGCGGATGAAATGCTGGCCTGCCAGGCGCTTGCCCATCAGGGGCCGCTGGTGCTGGCCCCGGCCATGAATCCCCGCATGTGGAGCCATCCGGCTACCCAGGCGTCCGTGGCGCTGCTTACGGAGCGCGGCGCGCGCTTTGTGTTGCCTGCAAGCGGCAGTGTGGCCTGCGGCGACGAAGGGCAGGGCAGACTGGCGGATGTCCGCGAAATATATCTTGCCGGGCTTAAAGCCCTATTTCCGCAGG
>JGI24702J35022_10001577_pt1 | contig 14144 bp, 19 predicted proteins | sample TergutTh196P4_FD_35022 | JGI IMG/M metagenome (IMG submission 35022)
ATGAAACTGTACTACGACCCTGCAACAAAAGAAATCACCCGCACAGATACCGACCTCTTTATCGGTCATGCGTGGGAAGATGATGCAGACGGTTACGTATCCGTTAAACTCCTGTTCTGATGGTAACACAGTTCGATGAATACAAACAAATGGCATTCTCCCATGTCCTCGCAGTCATGGGAGAAGATGCCGTTTGGGAATCATCCACCGGCGCAGTTGAAACAGGCAGGATACTGTTTAAATATCCAACACAACCCGAAAACATCGGCAGTTCGGATACTTACGAATATCCCCCTGAAACACCTGTCGCCGAATGGTTTATGGATACATTCACCGGACTGAAAGAACTGTCGGACGCTCAAAATGATGAATACCTGATTATACGGGGTGAGAGATATTTCATTACGAAAGTAGAAACAAAAGTCGATGGCGACACATATATTGCTAATCTCGAAAAAGTCCAGGAGTGATGATAACGTATGATGTCTACGAGAACATGATTGTAAAACGGTTGGAACATGCCGATTGGGATGTTTCACCTTTACCTTTGATTGCGGACTTGAATAAGCCGCAAACAAAACCGCGTATCTATGTCATATTTTCGGGCAGTACGTTTGAGGACGCTCCTAACCTTGGCGATTTTGCACAATATGAGCCGCTCACGTTTGAAGTATCGATTCATGCACGTACCCGTGATGGTGAGAAAGGAGTTTTTGCGGTTGCAGAGGAAATTCAGCAGAGACTGTTGAAATGGAAACTGCCCGATGCAACCGAAAAAATATCACTTACATCGTTTGGCTATATCGAAGGTATACAGAATGGATGGTGTTATGCCCTGAAGTTCTCTTTTCCGCGCTTGCGTATTATGCGTGAGGAAAAAGAAGACCCGGGCACAATTAAACAAATAAATCAAAAAATGAGTTTTGAAGTATGAAAAAATACAGAGTATTGGAGAATCTTGTTTTTGCTATTGGCAAACAGGATTATGTCTGCAAACCTGGAGACGTGATTGAACTGGAAGAAACCCATATCACCACCCGCGCTTTGCTGGAAAGGAAAAGAATTGAGCCTGTACCGGCTCCTGAAATGAATCTGGAACCTCCGAAAAAGCAAGTCGCCACATCGGAAAGCGTTCCAATGCAGAAAAAAAAGTAACAACTTAAAAAACAAATTGAAATGGCTTTTTTACACGGAATAGAACACCTCAATCTGCCATCCGATTTTCTGCCGGTCAACGACGTTGTAACGGCTGTGATCGGTCTTATCGGCACATCAGAGGCAACTGAACACAATAAACTCGTGTTATGCACGAGCGAGAAAGACGATGCGCAGTTTGGAAATGAAGGAACGATACCCGAAGCATTGCAGGCTATACGCAAGCAGGCTACCCGTCGCGGCAGCGCTTTGGTATTCGTTATATCTGTGGACGATGCAAGTGCAACAGTAACGGCAGCCGATATTGTCGGTGAGGTCAGCATTACCAATGTCCGTACCGGTTTGAAACTGTTTGAAACGGCGCTTGGGAAATGGGGGTTTGAACCGATGATTTACATAGCCCCGCGCTTTTCGGCTATGGGCGCTGTGAAATCTGAACTACAAACCATCTGCGCCAAAACGGAGGCAATGGCTTATATCGACACGCCCGACGGTTACACGTTTGGTGAGGCGATAGCAAGTCGGGGTACAACGGGCGAATTTGCAAACCTTGATGACGGGCAAAAACTGCTTTTCCCGCATTTCTTAGTTGCCAATCCGCTATACGACCCGGATGTACCTTCAAGTCAGAAATTCTTGAATCAGCCGATGTCAGCCTTTATGGCGGGACTTCGGGCAAAAACAGACCTGGAGGAAGGATGGCATGTCTCATCATCGAATCACAGGGTTTATGGTATTGAAGGGATGGACGTTGATTTGACGTTCTCGCTTGGCGACCCGGCCTGTGAAGTCAATCTGTTAAACGGAGCCGGTTTTGTAACCGCTGTAAGCATGTTTGGAAATGGCATTGTTGAGTGGGGTAACTACTCGACCGGCTTTCCCGGTAATACGGGGGTAGACGCTTTCGAGTGCGTCCGTCGCACCCGTGCGATTATGAAGCGCTCCATCGAGCAGGCATGTATTCCATTTATCGACAAACCTTTTATTCAGGCAAATGTAGATGCAATCCGTAATACTGTGAATCAGTATCTTAACAAGTTAGTATCGCAGGGTAAACTCGTTTACGGGAAATGCTTTTATCGTTCGGAGAGCAATCCGGTCGGTGAGTTGGCGATGGGTCATCTGACGTTCGATATTGACTTTACGCCTGCTCTTCCGATGCAGCGGCTTACGTTTACGTACACAATTGATTTATCACAATTAACAACTATTGAATGACATGGCGCTTACGATTAATAAAGTATTTGATGCAAATGTTTACGTAAACAACGCATCGAAGCATGGGCAGGCTTCGGAAATCACATGCCCGGATGTGAACTACATCATGAATGATTACCAGTCGCTCGGCATGTTTGGCACGGCGCGTTTCCCAAACGGCATAGAAGGAATGGAAGCAACATTTAAGTGGACATATCCCGATAACGACGCTCAGATAGCATTGTCGAACCCGTTTAAGGCAGTAGATATTATGGTTCGCTCCTCAAAGGCTGTATACGATAACGGCGGTTTGGTCGAAGAACTGCCCATTGTAGTCTACTTGCGCGGATTTCCCACGAAGCATCCCGGCGGAAGTTTCAAGGGAAAAGAAGATGTAGAACTCGAAAGCACGCTTGCAGTCAATTACTACAAGTTGGAAGTAGATGGCGACGAGATTATCGAAGTGGATGCCATCAACAACATCTTCAAAATAGACGGCGAGGACGTTTTGGAAGAACGTAGAACGAATCTTGGCATTTAATAATTAACAATCAACAAAGTATGGAAGCATTAAAAAGGACAGTTGAGTTAAAAATCTTAAAAGAATTTGAACTTGCTGATGGCACTAAAATCGCCATTCGTCCACCCATAACGAGAGACATGGTAGCGATTCAAACAGGGAAATTGGACGATTATACAAAAGGGTTGCATGTAGTAGCAAAAAGTATTTTGGTAAACGGAAATCCCATTGTGTATGACGACTTGCTTGACTGTTTTTCGGGTGACGAGTTGATACTTATAATGACGCAGTTTAATGAGGTGATGGGTTTGGAAAAAAACGGTTAATCTCCCCCGCTGATGTAGTGTTTTTAGCGCACTACGTAGGCGGTGGGATTAACGATGTTTTGGATTTGGATACAGACGATTTTTTTGAGTACCTCAATGTTGCACTTGATTTTTATAAGCAGGAAGTGAGTCGACCCGTAAGAGTAGTTCTGGCAGGATTGGAGAGAAGGTAAGGAAACTACGCAACAAACATTATGTATGCAATAAGTGCCCCCAAACCTAAAATGAGCAGGTGAAAAAGAATATATGCAATGCTAACTATACCCTTAATGGTGCCTAATATAGTATTGAATATTTCATCGAACATAATATAATCTGTATTTAATTGGCAGACAAAGATAATTGTTTTTTTCAACACATGCAATTTTTACGCAACTTTTTAACATAATAACGAAATGGCAGTAACAGCAAGTTTAGTAAAACTCGGTTTTCTCCTGGCTGCAACAGACAAGATGACCGCTGTCGTTAGTTCGGCGGTCAAACAGTCAACCGCTAAACTGACTGCTTTTGAAAAAAGCGTTAACAAGATTGGCGCGAACTTTACAAAGGTAGGAGGTCTTATGACAACTGCAGGTGTTGGTGTCTTTGAAGGTATGGTTAGTCTGGCGCGACAAACCGCAGACTATGGCGATAGTGCAATCAAAACGGCTCAAAAAGTAGGCATGGGTGTTGAGGCTTGGCAGCAACTCGCATACGCCGCCAAACTTGCAAATGTTGAAAGCGATGCCCTGGCTACTTCGATGATACAATTTAACAAAACGCTTTCAAACGCATTCGCAGGCGGCAATAGAGAAGTGTCAGATGGTCTGAGAAGTCTGGGTATTTCCATCAAGGATACTTCCGGCAAAATGCGTAAACAGGAAGATATTCTCAAAGACATTGCCGATGTGTTTTCCAAGACAGAAGACAGTGCAGGCAAAACGACGATTGCGACGAAACTGTTTGGAAAGTCCGGCGCTGAATTGATACCGTTATTGAACAGTGGATCCGCAAGCATTGAACAATTGGTAGAAGAAGCGCTGCGTCTTGGCATTGTGATTGATGAAGAAGCCGCAAAAGCATCGGAAGAGTTTAAAGACAACCTGACCCGATTGCAAATGTCTGTACAGGGATTTACAACAGTTATAGGTTCGGCGCTTATTCCGAAAATTGACCAGCTTGTGCAAAAAGCCATTGAAGTAGCACAGAAAGTTAAAGACTGGATAAAAGAAAATACCGGATTGGTAAATACAATAGCAGATGCAGCACTAAAAGTATCTGGATTTCTGATTGTTACAGGCATTTTAACAACATCAATTGGTCTCGTAACATCTGTTTGTGGAAAATTCATAACGGTTGGCAGAGGTTTGATAGCCGTTGTAAAAGGCGCTCAGGCCACTTTTATTGCAGCAAAAAACAGCATGGTTTTATTTCGCCTTCAATATGTGGCTCTTGTGGCATCACAAAAGATGGCAACTGCTGCACAATGGCTGTGGAACGGAGCATTAAAAGCCGTTGATTTCGGGAAGTATATTGCACAATTAGCATTGATGAAAGCAAAACAGTTAGCATTGACAATAGCGACAAAAGTAGCAGCAGCCGCACAATGGTTGTGGAATGCGGCTATGTCTGCCAATCCAATCGGTCTGATTATTGCTGCCGTTGTTGCGTTAGCCGCCGCTGTGTATTTGATCATAAAGAATTGGGACAAGATAAAAGATTTTTTCGTAAAACTTTGGGACAGTGTTAAACCGATATTCACCGCTGTTTGGGAGTGGATTAAGAATATGTTCTTAAATTACACCCCTTATGGTTTGATTATAAAACATTGGGACACAATTGCTGAATGGTTTTCAGGGCTATGGGAACGAGTCAAGGCTGTTTTTGCGGCATTAAACCCGATTGAGTGGCTTACCGAAGCATTTGCGAAAGTGAAAGGATGGTTTGCCAATCTGAATGCAACGTTTTTCAATTTCGGGAAAGACATTATACTGGGACTTATCAATGGAGTAAAAGCCATGTTTACCAAAGTTGTTGATACGGTATCAAACCTGGGAAACACCATCAAAGAAAAGTTTACAAGTTTTCTCGGCATCAAATCCCCGTCTACTGTTTTCGCTGAATTTGGCATGAATATCACAAAAGGGTTATCTCTCGGTATTGAACGAGGTGGTACAGGTGCATCAATGGCTACCAAAAGTTTGGCTATGCAGGCAATGCGTGGAACGGGCGATACGAGTAGCATTGTAAATACATCCTCATTCGGCGGTATGACTGTAAACTATTCTCCGACCGTGAATGTGACAAATGGTGGACACACGCAGGATATTTTGGCAGCTTTACGTCAGCATAAAGCGGAGTTTATAAGATGGATTGACGAGGCGCAGCAAAACAGGCGACGCCTGGCGTTTGCCGATTAACATGATAAATCAAGAAAGATATGGAAGAAAAGATACCAACTTTTGTAAACCGCGACCCCGACCTGATTATGTCAGAGATAAAGGCGCAAATGGAAGGAATGCTCGGCAGGCAATTACAGCCCGCACAGGTCGAACAACTTATTTTACAGATAATCGGTTATCGCGAAGTTTTGCTCTTGGAGCGGTTTAATGCCGGCATGGCGCAAATGCTTTACCAATTCAGCCGTGCCCCGGTACTGGATTATATCGCCGGTTTGGTAGCGGTCGAGCGGCTACCGGCTGCAAACGCCGGTTGTATTGTCCGTTTTATCCTCGTTCCGGGACATGGTTCTGTTGTGATTGCGGCAGGTACACGTGTAGCGACAAGCGACAGTAAAGCGATTTTTGAAGTAGCGGACGACCTTTCAATCCCCCCTTCTGTTAATTCCGTTGAAACCCTTGTAACCGCACAGATTGCAGGAAAGGCCGCAAACGGATATGAGCCGGGATTTGTAAATAAAATACTCGATCCGTTAGCATTTGTATCTTCCGTTACAAACATGACGACAACCGGCGGAGGCTCTGACGAAGAAACCGATGAACAATTACGTGAGCGCATCAAACTCGCACCCACACAATATTCGACTGCAGGAAGCCGACAGAGTTATACTTATCATGCAAAGTCAGCCAATCCGGCTATCATCGATGTTTCTGTCAGTTCGCCGATTCCGGGAACAGTCTATATCGTTCCGTTGCTCGCCGAAGGAACTTACGCACAGGTTATTGCCGATATTTATGCTGTTTGCAGCGCTGAGACAGTACGCCCTTTAACCGACACGGTTGTCGTTTCCGAACCGACGGAAATTTATTACGACATCGAAGTCGAATTAACAATTTACGAAGGCGCAAATATACAGGAGACGGAAGTTAAGGTATTAGAAGCCTTGAAAGAATATACGGAATCAAAATCCCGCCGTCTCGGTCTGGATATTATCCGTTCACATATTGTCCAGGTTTGCAGGATACCGGATGTATACGATGTTCAGGTGATTTCTCCATCGTGGACAGCAGGGAATATCATTGTCGAATTTGACGAAGTGCCGATTTGTAACAGCATCACAGTTACCACAACAGGACAAAATTATGGATAAACGTGTATTAGCGAATAGTTTAGATAACTATGAACTGGCGAAAGTCACCCATGATACTTTGGAAATCAGATGGGATAATTGGGATTTAACTGATTTTATGGCCTATCTTGTGGATACATGTGCTTCGGAAGCTCTGCCCTATCTGGCCGAACAGTTTAACTGCGATGGCTTACGTGGTTTTACAGTCGCCAATACAGAGGAGGAACAACGCGAACTTATCAAGATGTCAATACGATTGCATAAATATATGGGCACACCATGGGCTATCCGCGAAGCCTGCCGCACGGTCGGACTTCCTGATATTGTACTGACAGAGGGAATATCATCTATTCCGCCTGATCCCGCAACCGACTGGGCACGCTTTAGCTTGCTTATCCAAACACCCGACCTGCTAACAATCAACAGCGGCAGCTTTTCACAACTGTATGCTTTTGTGAATCAATATAAACCGGAACGTTCTCACCTTGCCGCCTTTGGAATCAGTCTTCCGTTGATCGAAACGGACAGGTTATTCCGTCCTGTTTTACAGGATATTGACGAAACTCCGATATATATCGGAGATTGGGAGCGTGAAATGTTAGAAATTCAAATCATAGGCGAAGCGATGACTTACTTTGACGTGATTGTCGATGATATTGAAGAATTTATGGTAGACGATAACGAAGAATGTTTAATAATTTAAAATATAGGAGAATAAAATTATGCCGGTAGCAGCAAACCCCGTATTATGGTCAGACGTTCCCGAAATATCAAATGTAGACGGCGACGAACACATGACCTTGTTAAAAAAAACATCGACTTCGCCCGACGTAACCGAATGGCGAAGATATGAGATAGGAAAATACTTTCAAGCAATTGAAGACAGGTTCAATCAATTAGAAGCATTATTAGCGCCGCCTGAATCGGGGACTGAAACGCTGGTATCTGTGACATCCGGCGTTTCATTAACCGGTTCTATTGATTGGCATAGAGTGATGAACAGGGTGTTTTTTCACGCATCGCTTAGTGTTACAATTACATCTTCAAATACATTTTTCTTCAGGATTGCAGGTCTTCCATATCGACCTGCTCGTTTAGATGAAGGTATAGGTACTGTAGCCTCTTCCAATATGTTTGTATCCTATACGGTCCAACCACTTCAAACAAACCACCCAAACGGCGATATTTTGGTTATGAATGTAAATGGCAATTCATTTTCGACAGGGGGAGTCAGCATTGTATTATCGGGGTCATACGAAATATAATTATGATATATAAATATGATACTGAACGACAAAATAAAACTAACCGGCCACCTACACATCCAAGTTGTAAACCGTGAAGGTGAGATAACGCGGGAATACGACTGGGATAATATGATTACCAACGTCGGATACCTCGCAGCCGCGCAATCTTTGGCAGGCGTATCAGGCGCTGCGATTAACAGTGTGGCAATGGGAACAAACAGCACAGCTCCGGCATTAACCGATACGGCGATTACAAGTCCGTTTAGCGTTCCCGTGACCGGCGTTGTGTATCATCCAATCCTGACAGACGACCCGAAATGGGTACAATTCAATTTTACGGTAGGATTTTTGCAGGCAGTCGGAATGAATATTTACGAGTGGGGGCTTATCACAGCTGACGGACGGCTATTCTCAAGGCTTACACGGTCGCTGATAGCCAAAACAAACGAAATGCAGTTAGTCGGACAATGGACAATTAACATGTAAGAATGAGGTATGTTAGCGCAATTGGGAGATATACAGTTTGAAGGTTTGAATACTCCTCGTTCATGGAGTGAGACACACGCCGCGAAATTCAGCGAGATAGCACATATAGGCACAAAGCCGTCGATGCAGTATACAGCCGAAGAACTTATATCTATCGACCTTGAAATCAGGCTTTCTTATGACTTTTGCGACCCTGCTGAATCACTTGACCTTCTAAAGAAAGCAAAAACGTCAGGTGAGGTGTTGCCGTTTATCTCCGGTACCGGTGTGTTGGTCGGAAAATTTGTTATCACATCGCTTGATGTAAATGTCGAACGCACATCCGCTGAGGGTGAATTACGGTCGGTAGCGGTCAGTATTTCACTGAAAGAATACGTTCCTCCGCCCGGAAGCGAAAAAGAGCAACCGAAAGGGGAAGCAATCAAAGGAATGGCAACAAAGGTCAAGGAAGTTCCTGCCTTACCGGTTTTGACAGATGCAAAAGCGATCACAAATGACCTCTCGGCAGCAAAATCAAACGTAGAAAAGGCGAAATCCACACTTGCTGAAGTAAAGAAATCAACGAAAAGCCTTAGTCGTGGAATACGGGAAGTTAAACAAACGGCGAATGCTGCAAAGGATTTATATGCAGAAGCAAAAACGAAAGTCGCAAAGACACAAAAGATAATTCAGCGTGCCTCACAACTTCCGGCATCATTGGATGAAGCAATTGCATACGCTGACAACCTGGCAAAGATTGACAGCCTGGCCAGTATCACCACGCTCGAAATCCGCACTAACGAACTGTCAACTGCAGCCGATAAGGTTGCCAAACGGGCGGCCCCGGTAACGGCATTTGTAGCAACCAAAGAAGGAGGTAATTAATATCAAAGGATATGGACAGTTATAACTACTTGACAATTGAAAATGACCGTATTGATAACCTTGCTCAAAAATTTTACGGTAACATGCAAGGAATAAGTATATTGGCAGAAGCAAATCCGTTTGTGCCGATGTACGCCATTTTTCCGACCGGTACAATCCTTGTAGTTCCGATTATTGAGAACACAGAAATCGTTGAAAATAAAAACCTGCCCCCATGGAAAAGGTCTATGCTGTAATTCCTGTTTACGAAGTCACGATAAACGGTACAAACGTGACGGACGATATAAGCGGTTATGTGTCGCAAGTCGAATATTCGGACAGAATAGAAGAGGCAAGCGACGAGGTTAGCATCATATTGGATGACATTGAAGGATTATGGCAATCAGACTGGTATCCTTCGCAGGGTGATACTTTAACCCTTAAAATGGGCTATCCCGGCAACATGTTGGATTGTGGAAACTTTGAAATAGATGAGATCGAACTGTCAGGCCATCCTGATACGCTTACCATCAAAGCCATAGCCGCGGCTATTACCGAAAGCATGAGAACCCGAAACAGCCGCGCATACGAAAAACAGACATTGAAAGATATTGCACAGTTTATTGCCGATAAGCACGGTTTAAAACTGATTGGCGATACTTCACGTCTGGCTAACATTGAGGTAGGCCGAAAAACGCAGGACAACGAAAGCGATATATCCTTTCTGTCGGGCGTTGCACGAAAGTACGGGATTATCTTTTCTGTCCGTGGCGACCAAATGATTTTCCTGAATCCCGAAGATTTGGAGAAAGAAGACTCGATTGCATCATTTAAACGATACCAACTTTCAGGGTATAGTTTTAAAGACAAAACATCCGATACCTACGAGGAAGCCTCCGTATCACAACGGGATATAAAGACTAATACGGTTACGAATTGGAACATCGTAAGCAGCGGCGACCCGACCAAAAAAGACACTATCGTTGTCGGTGGACGTGTCGAAAATGCAAGTCAGGCTGAAGCGGTAACAGAAGGCGCTATCCGCGAGATGAACAAGGATAAATTAACCGGAAGTTTTTCGACAGACGGAAATCCGCTTTTGGTTGCGGGAGTAAACATTGACATGGAAGGATTCGGCGCTTTTTCGGGTAAATGGACGATCAAAGAAAGTACGCACCGTATTTCGGTTGATACCGGCTACACAACTGAAATATCCGTTCGCAAGGGACCGTACAAAAAAACTTTTGAAAAGGTGATCACTCAAAAAGGCGGGCAGGATGAAAAAGACTGGGCTAAAATTGTTGGATTAAAATAAGTCAAAAAAAATGGTTAGATGGGGTATCATTAGTGAATTGGGTACAGGTGAATATCTCGGATACGCTCGTGTGTCATTTGATGAAGTTGATATGGTTTCGGCCTGGCTTCCTATGCCATCAACGTCAACCAAAACAGCCAAAGTCTGGAATACGATTGAAGTCGGCAGTCAGGTAGCCTGTTTGATGGATAGTGAATGTGAACAGGGTGTTGTGATTGCTGCTTTGTGGAGCGATGTTGATGTTCCTCCGGACTGGGCAAATGACAAAACGCTCGGGATTGAATTTTTTGATGGCGCAAAACTATATTACGACTGTGAGGCACACAAAGCCTTTTTTGATGCTCCCGATACGTCATTGGAAGCAAAAATAAAAGAGGCGGAAATTGAAGCGTCCGAAAAAGTGACACTCAAATGCGACACACTGGAATTAACAGGGGATTTGAAAGTAACAGGGGATGCAGACTTTACCGGGGACGTAAGCGTAACAGGCTCTATCGATGCGACAAGCAACATCAAGTCAATGGCAGCGGTCGAAGGTATGACGGTAACGGCAACATCAACACAAACAGGATTGGGTACCCATATACATGTGTCGGCAGCGCCAAGTTCCCCCACTTCTCCGCCAACACCCGGAACATAAATTCAATTAATCTATTAATCACAACTCATAATTGAATCAATATGATAGAACAAAATACATTAAACTGGCAAATCAGCCTTAACAATCCGGCTGATACTGTGCGTGATATAGATGATATTGCGCAGTGTATCTATATCATACTCACAACAATAAAGGGAAGCGACCCGTTACGGCCTGTGTTCGGTAGCGATGTCTATAAATACATTGACAAACCCATGAACTCTGTCGATCCGATGCTTGTATATGAGGTGTACGATTCAATTGAACGGTGGGAAAAACGGATTACCGTTAGCAGGGTAAAAGTCGTTACCGTCGATTTGGACAAGAAAGCTATTGCGATTTACGGATTTGTTTCAGGTTCGTCTGACGAAATTACGATACTTTTCAATCCGTGGGAAAAAGAAGAAATTAAACGCCTTGTAGTACTTGCCGATGGTGACGACATACTCTTGGGCGACAGATATAATAACATTTTTATTTTAGTAAAAAATGGCTGAATATGCTTTTAATGTAAAATCGGTTGGGAGCCTTCCTGTGGCGACCACTCCGCAGGTAGATAACGGTGATGTTTTGATCATCGAAGGCGAAGACGCTTTTCGTGCACCTGCATCTGTAATGAAAGGCAAACAGGGTGACCCTGGAAAATCTGCTTATCAGGTTTGGATTGAACAAGGAAACTACGGGTCTGAACTCTTGTTTTTTAATTCGCTGAAAGGCTCTAACGGACTAAGCGCCTACGAAGTTGCTTTGCTAAATGGCTTTGTCGGAACTGAGGCCGAATGGTTGAAATCTTTGGAGGGAAAAGGATTAGATTACAACACCATGACCCCGCAGGAAATTGCCAACATAACAGGCAAATCCGCATACGATGTGGCTGTTGAAAATGGCTTTGTCGGAACAGAAACAGAATGGCTTGAATCTTTGGAAGGGAAAAAAGGCGATCCCGGTGATTCAGCGTATAAAGTATGGCTTGACGAGGGCAATATAGGCACAGTACAGGATTTCCTGAATTCGTTGGAAGGCGCTCCGGGTAGTCCCGGTAGTCCGGGCGCTTCCGGTAAATCAATTGTAGTATTGTCGAACGGCAATTACGGCAATTGGGATGATACGTTGCAGGATTATGTTGATACAGGGATAGAGGCTGCGGCTACTGTTGACATTGAGGGCGTGAATGTGTCGTTTACTGAGGCAGGCACACGCACGAATATTGTGTCGGACGAGAGTGTTCCTACATTGTTCGGGAAGATTCGGAAATGGTTCACGGATTTGGGTACTTTGGCGTTTAAGACGACTGTTTCTGTTTCGGATATGGATTCGGGCGTTCAAACTTCGCTTGGCAGGGCTGATTCGGCTTTGCAGTCATTTACGGAGAGTGACCCGACCGTGCCGGCGTGGGCAAAACAATCTACAAAACCTACTTATACAGCTTCGGAAGTTGGCGCAGCTACTGCGGCACAGGGAGCTAAGGCGGATACAGCTTTGCAGGCTTCTGATTTGTCGACACACAACAGTTCATCGACTGCTCATCAGGACATACGTAATGCTGTTGCTGATGCACGTGCGATAGCGGAGGGTAAAGAGCGGGCTATTGTGTTCAATACATTGGCTGATTTGGATGCGTGGCTTTTGAATCCTACCAACGTGGCTACGTTGCAGATTGGCGATAACTTCTATATACGTGATAATGAAGTACCCGATTATTGGTGGGACGGCTCGGATAAGCTACCTATTGAGGGTGCAAAGGTTGATTTGACGGATTACTATACGATTATTGAGGCGGACGGCAAGTTTGTTGAGCAGGTTTCTGGAAAAGGGTTGTCGACGTTTGATTTTGATTCGACCGCAAAGGCTAAATCTGACTTTGAAGGTAATGGCGGTACGCTTTCGAGCCTTAACGCACTTGCTATCACAAAGCATATTACGCATGTGAATATTTCATCGAATCAGTCGTTTTCGATTGCTTCGGTTGCGGTGAATGACAAGGCGTTTGTGATTGATGTGGTTGCTACTGCTGCGGCGATAATTGCGATGCCGTCAGCGGGCGGTGATTACAACGTGACGTTTATCGAGGCTTCATATACGCTTGCTGCGGGTGATGAGATTGAGATTCATGTTTTCAGGTCGAGCGAAACAGGGAAGTATCATTTAGCGGTAAAGGAGGCGTAATATGTTTGTCAGGGAAAGAATGCTGGGCGGTGGGGACACTGCGGTATGGGATGACGGGCTGAAAGCAGGGCTGATTCGGATGTGGGAGTTTAATGGGGATTTGACTGAAAAAATCGGTGGAAACGATTTTAATGCAACAGTCGCTCCAGATTATATCGCTGGAAAAATGAAAAATGCTTTGTTTTACACAGCGATGTACACAAAAAGCCCAGCAGGAGCGGGATTTACAACCCCTGCGATTGGTTTATTGACCGATTGGTCGATGTCAATCTGGGTTAAGTACATGACTTATTTTGACGGCACATACAATCGTGCTGTAGCTGAACAGAATGTCCTGTGGGCACCATCGCCGTTATGGAGTGGATTTGTGATTGATTTAAGCCAAAATTACCGCAGGGTATATGTAACGTATTCGACAACGATAACGCAAAAAACTCCTCAATATGTTTTGCCTAATGACGATTGGGTACACGTATTTGTCGCAAAAAACAGCATCTTATATATAAATGGTGTAAAAACATCCTTTGAGACCTCAGTGAACAATAATCTTAATTTTAGCTCGGCGTTAGCAAGCTCGTTGGCCGTAGCCGAACAATTGGGCGTATGGAATAGAACGCTCTCAGAGCAGGAGATTTTACAAATCTATAATGAAGGTAATGGATTACGATTTAATTAACAACTAAAACTATAAAGCTATGCAAAACGTTGATAATAAGCCCATTAGTGGGGGGGGGGGGAAAA